>Ga0233431_1001714_pt1 | contig 35765 bp, 33 predicted proteins | sample SI_118_April2016_FD_179867 | JGI IMG/M metagenome (GOLD analysis project Ga0233431, IMG submission 179867) | Seawater microbial communities from Saanich Inlet, British Columbia, Canada - SI_118_April2016_200_MG | ecosystem: Environmental > Aquatic > Marine > Inlet | place: Canada: British... | reverse complement strand
ATCCATCACTCGTAAGATGATCATGATGAAATAACATCATCACATAATTCTAAAAAGAAACTAATAACAGGGGGCTCATTGAGCCCCCTGTTTGTTTATATACAATAATTCTTATTGTCCTCTTGAATATCGAATATCGATTAATGATATATGAATGACGAAGTGAAGAGCCAAGTAAAAACTTTCCCGTACTTTAAATATCATTTAAACTGACAATGTATGATAATCATCCTGATTGTCCGATTGAATATCGAATTTCGACTAACTAATTTTAAATGTTGAGATTAAGAGTTCAGAAGAATCTTGGCGGTACTTTAATTACCAATTTGCCGAAATTTCTAACAATCATCTTGATTGAATATCATGTAAGTTGAACAGATCATAATGATCACAAAGATAATAATTATTTAGAATTTAATTTTAACAAGTTATGTTGTGATCAGTAGGATGTTTGATTCATAATCCCGCACAAGATGGAGTTAGGATTATATTTATATCTTTTTGTACAATATACAATTATTTGAAGTGGTATTTTCCAAATTAAGATGGCTATTTTTAGGATATATTAATTAAGAATATACCAATTTTCAATTTGTCCAAATTTGATGTCCTTTCTTCCCTACATCATGGATTAAAGAAATTATAATCTAAATAAGGTTTATTTATCCCAAATGGGTTTAAAGTATTCCAGTAATTGATTTTTAATTTGTTATTAGTGAGATCTGTATTGATGGCTGTTTGGAAGAAAGTATAATCTATGCATCAACAAATAAATAATAAAAATCGGATAAATATAACCAACTTGAAAAATAATGGAAAATAAAACTGAAATATTTGAAGGATGGCGAGGACAACCCATTGAAGAAATACTGTGGTTATGTCAAGAAATTGCTGAAGATTCTAATATACCAACAGTAAATGCCTGGCGTCAAAATGGTGGAAAGGTTCTGGGTCACTTTCAGGTATATTTCCCTGAAGAAATAGCCCATGCTGCAGGTATGCTGCCGTATAAAATGTGTGGTGCCACTTTAGAATCAAGGCATGCCGACAGTCGATTTGGTTCTTATTTGTGTTCTATTATAAAAACATCACTGGAATTAGTTTTAAGTGATCGAATAAAATTGGATATGTTTGTCACTCACCCAATTTGTGATGCTGCTCGAAATCTCGGGACTATTTGGGGTCGCAATTATAAATATCCATGCCAAATTTTATACTTACCGCAAAATCCAAACTCATCATATTCAATACAATATTTAACAGACGAATATAATCGGCTGAAAGGTGTTATTGAAGAAGTAGCAGAACATAAAATCACTGAAAATGAATTGATAAATTCAATCCTGGTATTCAATCGAAATCGGCTATTAATTCGAAAATTATATGAAATCAAAAAAAATAAACCCTGGTTGGTAACGGTTTCGGAAGCGTACTCACTGGTGAAGTTAGCCGGCATGATTCCAAGGGAAGAACATAACAACATAATGGAAACTGTATTACCAATGATTGAATCACGAAATATTCGTAAACAGGATAAAATGCGTGTCGTTTTTGAAGGTGGATTCTGTGAGCAGCCGCCATTAGATATGCTTCGGTCCATTGGTAGATCATGTTATGTTGTTGATGATGATTTACTGATTGGATTACGGTGGATATTGAATGAAATAAATCCAGGGAGTGATTCATTAAAGGCATTAGCCGCTGCATATATTGATCAATCGTCATATAGCCCCGTCCAACATGATTTAAGAAAACCAAAGGAGAAAATGCTTGTTGACCGAATAAAGAGTTCCAACGCGGAAGCCGCTATTATAACAGCTGCAAAAATGTGTGAGCCTGGTTTGGAGGAGCAGGTAACCTATACTCAAACTCTTGACAAAATGAACTTTCCATATTTTATCAGCGAATTTGAGGAAAATATGACCAGCTTTGATCATTTGGAAATCCAGTTGGAAACGTTTGTAGAAAATTTATTATTCGATTAAAGGTGACACATGATAAACAATGGACATGAAAAATTAGTTGGTCGGGGAGCACGTGATGGGGCACAGCTTTTTCGCGAATGGTTCCAAAGACTTTCAGATACAGCCGAATCAGGCGGTCACTCGGCATATGTTTTTGTTATGGGAAGCATGGCTGAAATCTTAAGAGTATTTGATTTACCTATGGTATTTCCTGAAATCAATTCACTCCAAACTGCTATTCGGCATGTTTCTGCAGAATTTCTAAATGAAGCTGAGGATATCGGTTATTCTCCAGATATATGTGGGTATGTAAAGGCAGATGTAGCATTACAAATGCGGGGTGGGGGACATCCCATGGGGCAAATTCCAAAACCAAGTATTGCCGTATTGACAAATGCCTGTAATACATATTTAAAATGGGCTGAGATATGGGAAAGAATGTATGAAATTCCCATGGTTACAGTAGATGTTCCAGCGACCAGGCAGGCAAATCAACAAAGTCAACCGGGTAGTGATCAATTTAACCGTGAAAAAAAATATGTCCTAGAGCAAATAAAAGAACTCATTAAAATTTGCGAAAATTTAACCGGCAAAAAATTTGATATCGATAAGTTACGTCAGATAATGGGATACGCCAATGTGATGAGTAAAAATTGGAAGCGTGTATTAGAACTAAATAAAAGCCAGCCATCCCATTTTAATGCCCTTACAGAAGGAACTATTTACCTTGGTGTAGCCAACGCATTTCGAGGAACAGAGGAAGGTGCCCAATATTTTACTGACCTGGTTGAAGAAATGGAATACATGTCAAAAAATAATATCGGTACCTTGATTGATGAAAAATACCGATTGTGTTTTATCGGAGTTCCCTGTTATCCCATTTTCAGACGTTTTAACGAATTGTTTACGGATTGGGGAGGTACATTTGTTACCTCAACGTATCTGTGGTTTGCTACTGGTGGTGCCAATTTAGGTGTGCAATACGATTTGAAAGACCCACTCGATTCACTGGCAGAAGGTGTATTAATCAGTGTCAGAGATGCCATGGACTCCATGTTTAGTCCTGAAAAATCGCTGGTAAAAATGATCGACGAATTTAATCTTGATGGTGTTGTTTATCATCCTATAAAAAGCTGTAGAACGGTTTCTACCGGTCTTGCAGATAATCGACGGGCTTTGATGGAAATGAAAGATATCGCCACCTTATTTATCGAGTCTGATATGATGGATCAAAGAGTGGTTTCGGAAGCACAGATGAAAAATCGTGTTGATGCATTTTTTGAAGGATTGGCTGCCAGGAGAACTCGAGAGAAAATGGAGCAGGTTTAATATGTCATATGCAGCAGGAGTAGATGTTGGCTCTACCCAAACAAAAGCAGTAATAATTGATGAACAGAAAAAAATTGTCAGTCGAGCTCTAATTGATACCGGGGCAAATGTGGTACAAGCTGCTGAGAGGGCATTTTTATTAACATTGAAACACGGGAATATTAGGGAAGAGGAAGTCTCCTATGTAATTGGAACCGGTTATGGGCGTTATAAAGTAACGTTTGGCAATGCCCAAATAACCGAGATCAGCTGTCACGGTCGTGGTGCAGTCCATATGTTTCCCCAAACAAGGACCGTAATTGATATGGGCGGACAGGATACGAAAGGTATCAGTATCAACGAATCCGGAGAGATAATTGATTTTTGTATGAATGATAAATGTGCTGCCGGGACAGGGCGATTTTTAGGGGCTGCTTCAATGGCTTTAGATATACCGCTTGGCGAATTAGGTCCCACCGCATTAAAATCTGAAAGACCGGTGAAAATTAGTACCACATGCACTGTTTTTGCCGAAACGGAAGTCCTTTCGTGGTTGGGTAAAGGGAAAAAAATCCAAGATATTTTGATGGGTGTGCATAAATCGATTGCCTCCCGATCTGTCTCTTTATTGCGGAGAGTAGGCATTAAAGATCAGGTAACATTTACTGGTGGCGTCACGAAAAATCTGGGAATGGTCACTGTTATAAATGAACTAATTGGGCTGGAAATGAATGTCAGTGATGATTCACATTATATGGGTGCTTTAGGTGCTGCCTTATTTGCCCTCGATCATATTTTTGAAAGCCGGGTACCTCATGAGGAGATGTCGAAATGAAATATGTTGTCGGTATAGATGTGGGTTCAACATATACAAAAGCCATAATTCTATCTGGCGAAAATGAAATAATTGGTCGATCATTAAGTCCTACCGGATTTAAACTGGATCATATATCAAAAACAGTATATCTGAAAGTATTAGCGGATACCGGTTTGAATGAAAATGATATAGATTATATCATTGCCAGTGGGTTTGGGAGACATCGTGTCGATTTCTGTGATTTGACTGTAACAGACCTAACTGCAACGGCCCGTGGGTCAAATTTGATGTTTCCCGGCACAATGACAGTTCTGGATATTGGCGGGCAGACTATGAAGGCAAGTCGACTTGATGAAAATCTAAAAGTAAAATCTTTTCGATTGAATGATAAATGTGCTGCAGGGACAGGCACATTTCTCGAGAAGACGGCCAGATATATGGGTTATGAAACAGATGAGATTGGACCTTTAGTGCAAACATCCAAACTTCAGGTACCCATCTCAGGGGTATGCGCTGTTTTTGCCGAATCTGAAGTTATTAACCAGTTATCACTGGGTTCAGCACCTGCCGATATCATGCATGGAGCCATGTTTTCTTTGGTAAAAAGAGCCATACAATTGTTAAAAAGAGTCCGAATGGAGCCAAGGTTGACACTTACCGGCGGTATAATGCGCTTCCCCACAATGATAAAAGTAATAAAGGGTGAGCTGGATGAGGATGTTATCAATGTCCCGGAAGGTGATTTAGTTCAGTATACGACGGCGTTGGGAGCCGCAACTCTGGCAAATCAACGCCTGACTAAATTGAATAAAAATTAGTGAAGGATCAATGTGGTACTGCAGAATCGGATCAGGATCAGTATTTGGTTTCCAAAGGCTGGGAGAAACAATTCTCGTGCGGGGAGCCACGATTGATGGAAATGACCGAATTATACGAGTCATTGGGTTTTGAGGTGTATTTAGATTCTGTAAAAGTTGGTAATCTTCCCATGGGTTCTGAATGTGAAACTTGCCTTGTCAACTGCTCCGATGAGATGAAAACTATATGGACACGGAAAAAGTGATTTTTATGGTTTTTCTTTCATCAAATTTAATTCATCTAATTTTACGTTATAAGTCAGTATGACCAAAACCATATATAATAGTACCATTGACCTTCCGCCTTACGAGGGTAATCTGGCTTCAATTATTAAAATAAATTCTGCCAAGTTCAATGATTCAGCAATACTTCAGGATATTCAAAATGGCGTTGTACATAAGTTGACCTGGGAGCAATTTTATTTAAATGTCTGCAAAATCCAGGAGTTTCTCCTTTCAATTGGATTTGAAGCTGGTGATTGTATGGCTATCTTATCACCAAACCGTCGAGAAATGTTGATGACTGAATTGGCAATTATGTCAATGGGTGGTATTGCCGTCCCTATATTTGCCGGATATGGATCAGAAATCGCCAATACTTTGATTGATTTTTGTGAGGCAGAATATTTAATTGTTGCCGATGAATTTCAATATTTTAAAGTTGATAATCCAAAAAAATTTAAACAAGTTATTTATTTCGATTCAATCAAAAACCATAGCAATAACTGTATCACTCTAAACGAGATTCTGCAAGGACATCCACCACCAAATATTCACGGATTGAATATTGATTCGAAATCGGTGTGTCTGATGATGTACACATCCGGGACCATGGGCAAACCTAAATGCGTCCAACTCACTCATGATAATATTCTCTCACAACAGGCGGCCATGAAAGCTTTATGGCAGATAAAATCAAGTGATCGATTTTTATCATATTTACCATGGCATCACAGCTTTGGCGGCATTTATGAGAAATATGCGGCTATTTGTAACGGGGCTGTACTTTCCCTTGAAAGCGGTTTTGGGAAAAATATTGATACATTGATAGAAAATTGGAAAATCATAAAACCCACTGTTTTCTTCAGTGTCCCACGAATTTACCAGGCTATTGCCACCAAGTTAAGACAGCATCCAGAATTGGATAGTGAAATATTTCACGATGAACTAAGGTTTATCTTTACTGCCGCGGCACCATTACCAAAAAATATCTCTGATATGTTTGAAAACAGGAATATTCCCGTTTATGAAGGTTGGGGTTTAACAGAGACATCACCATGTTGTACAGTAACAGACCCAAATGTTAAACGTCAAATGGGTGTTGTTGGAAAACCAATTCCCGGTATATCCTTAAAACTTTCTGATGAAGGAGAAATCCTGGTCCGTGGTCCAAATGTAATGACCGGGTACTATAATAATATTGAAGAAACCACGAAAGTCTTACCCAACGACGGCTGGTTTTATACTGGGGATATAGGTGAATATACAGAAACGGGTCTGAAATTGATTTCGAGAAAAGATAGAATATTTAAATTGACAAATGCTGAGAAGGTTGTACCTACCGAGATAGAAAATTTACTGTCAAAGGACTGTGCTTATTTATCCCATTCACTTGTTTCAGGTAGTGGACAGGATTATCCTGTGGTTCTGCTTTTTCCCGATTCAAGTATGTTTGCCCATCAACCTGATCAGTCTCAAATAACAAAGGATTGCAAAAGACCGGTAAATCTTACAGAATTTTTTCATTGCCTGAAAACTTGTATGAACCGATGGAATGAGTCTATTGATGCCAAATACAGCAGAATAAAAAAGGGAATATTGATCGATTATGAATTGACCATCGAAAATGATGAGTTGACCCCTTCAATGAAACTAGCGCCAAACGTTGTAACCAAAGTATTTAAGGCTCAGATTGAACAACTATATAATTCAGAAGATATGATAAGTGAAAAAGTTTACGTGTTAAATTTGGAATAAAATATGCCTCATCTTCAATCTCAGAAAAATCTAAAGCTAATCTTAAAAAATTATTTTACCGGATTTAAATCACCATTGGCATGGTGCACAAGTGCTGGTCCTGCCGAGATATTACGAGCATTAGGATTTGATGTTTATTTTCCTGAAAATCACGGTGCATTACTTGGCGCTTCTCGTACCGCTGAAAAATATATACCCCGTGCCCATCAGGAAGGATTTGGCGGTGAAATTTGTTCATACCTAACATCCGACATTGGTGCTTGGAGGATGAAAGAAACTCCTCTCACTAACGCATATGGATTACCGTCAGTACCTAAGCCAGATTTGATTGTTTATAATACAAATCAATGTCGTGAAGTCGCTGATTGGTTTAATTTTTTTGCGCAGGAATTTAACTGTCCAGTATTTGGAATTTATCCTCCCAGACATCTTGAAGAAGTTCATCAAAGGGATATCGATATTGTCGTTGGGCAATTTGAAGATTTAATCTTATTAGGTGAAAAAGTATTAGGCAATAAATTGACTGATGCCGATCTCATGGAAACCGTCATGCTTAGCAAAAGAGGATCATTATTGTGGGGAGAAGTATTGAATACAGCCCAATCTGCACCGTCTCCAATAACCTTTTTTGACGGCACTATTTTGATGGCACCGATTGTTGTTCTCAGGGGAACTCAAATTTGTGTTGATTTCTACCAGGAAGTGCTGGAAGAATTAAAGCAATTATCCTCTGATAAAATTGGTGCCGTTGCAAATGAAGATGTCAGAATTTATTGGGAAGGAATGCCTGTCTGGGGTCGCTTGAAAGCGTTTTCCCAATTGTTTGCCCATAATAACGCAGCTGTAGTTGCATCAACCTATTGCAATAGTTGGATATTTGATGATTTTGATGAAAATAATCCCCTTGAATCTCTTGCATTGGCTTATACCCAAATATTTATTAACCGTGGAGAAAATGCTAAACTGGATATGATGAAGGATATTATAAATAATTTCAATATTGACGGTGTTATATTTCATGATTCAAAAACCTGTTTTAACAATAGCAATAATCGTTTTGGACTTCCAAAGAAATTGACAGAAGCTACCGGTATAAGCTGCGTCACCATTGAGGGTGATTTAAATGATATGCGATTTATATCAGATGGACAGGTTGAAACGAAATTAGAAACTTTTATCGACCAAATAGGATCCAAAAAAGGAATATATTAAAAACGGGGAATGTAAAATGGAAAATAATAATCAGCTAAAAATTGGTGTTATTGGTCTTGGTCCGGTTGGAGCAACTTTAATTACGCATTTACATGAAGCAAACGCTATAGTAATTGGCTGTGATGTTGATATAAAAAGAATTGACAAAATTAAAAAAAAGGGAATTACCCTAAAACATAAAATTGAAAAACATATTTCTGGAATTGAATTGTGCCATTCAGTTCAGGAGTTAGAAATGTACGACTTAGATTTAGCAATTGTATGTGTCAAAACACCTGCCTTAAAAAAGGTCATTAAACATTTATACGATATTAATAATGAGAAGATGTTTGTCATGTGTGCTCAAAATGGCATAGACAATGAATTGATAGCAGCCGCCAAATTTGGCGAGGAAAGAACACTAAGAATGGTTATCAATTTTGCCGGTAACATGAGTGATCGCTCCACAGTTCACGTTAGTTTCTTTAATCCGCCAAATTATGTAGCAGCCTTACTCACACCGGGAGAGGAAATGGCTCAAAAATTTGCTGACCTCTTAAATTCTGTAAACCTAGAGACAGTTATTCCCGAAGATATTCAGGATTTTGTCTGGGAAAAAGCAATATTAAATGCCGCTCTAAGTGCAGTTTGCGCCATTACCCGAAGAACCATGAAGGACGTGATGGATTTTAAAAAAACATTGGAATTGGTTGAAGCGCTCATCGATGAATCAGTACGAGTTGCTGATAGAGAAGGGATAGAGTTAGGCAAAAAATTTCGCAGGTTCTGTATTCGATATTTAAAAAATGCCGGACATCATCGTCCTTCAATGCTGACTGATATTGAGTATGGAAGAAGAACAGAAATTGATCAATTGAATGGCAAGATTGTTCAATATGGTCGCAAGCATTATTTACCGACTCCTTTAAATCAATCCGTAACTGCCCTAGTTCATATGTTGGAATACTCACCGGAGTAAATAGGGATGATGTACACTAATTTTATTTTCCATGTCAATACATAATCAAAAATAGATGCACAGTGAAAGATTTGAATATAAATAAAAGATAATAATTTTACAATCTAAATGAAAAATCAATATTTAGGGATAGACTTAGGATCGTCTTACACAAAGTTTTGTGTAACTGATGATAATGGAAAATTGAATCATTTATCTGTGATAAAAACTTTGTCAAGACATAAAGATGAATTTCACCAGACTATTCAAAAATTTCGTGAAAATTATAATATTTCAAAAATTTGCGCCACTGGTTATGGACGTAATAGTATAAAAAACGATTTAACCAAAACTGAACTAATATGTGCCTCTATTGGTATCTCAGCGATTTTCCCCACACATAAATGCATTGTTGATATTGGTGGCGAAGATATCAAAGTTATCGAAAGTGGCAGCAGTGGTGAGGTCATCAAATTTCATATGAACGATAAATGCTCTGCAGGAACTGGTTCATTCATCACTGAAATTGCTGAACGGGCAGAATTGGATATCGCTGAAATGAGTGATCTTGCCAAAACATCAGCATCCAACAAACCAATAAATAGCTTTTGCACCGTATTTGCAAAATCTGAAATTCTTAATTGGAAATTCAAAGGAATCTCGATTGAAGATATCGCAAAAGGAATTTATCTTTCCATTGTTAATCGTATTAGAAAGCTGCCGCTTAATAATTCGGTACCCGTTTATCTCTGTGGCGGTGTTATTGCATACCATCACTATTTGGAAAAATTAATCAGTGAGCAGTTAAATCTACCTGTAAAAATAACCCCGGATCCTCAATATATGGTTGCCTATGGTGCAGCCCTTGTTGCTGGAAAATCGGATAAAAACTAGAAAAGGAACTTCGTATGCCAACATCAAAAACATTTGGAGCACTTTACGAGGATATATATCTATTTAATGGTGCAAGAACACCTTTTGGGAAATTTTGTGGATCCTTAGGATCGATCAATCCCACAGATTTGGGTATCATTGCAAGTAAGGCGGCTCTGAATAGATCAGGTATCAATCCAGATGAGGTAGACCATGTCGTGTTCGCCAATATTATTCAATCAGGATTTGATGCACTCTATCTTCCGAGACATATTGCGCTGTATTGTGGCATCCCGCAAGAAGTACCGGCATTGATGGTTCAGCGTATTTGTGGATCGGGATTCGAATCCATAATTACTGGTGTGGAACAGATTGTATTAGGAAAAGCAAATATTGTCCTGGCTGGTGGTACAGAAAATATGACTCTGGCTCCAACATCTGCATTTGGCAATCGCCAAGGCTACAGATTTGGGACGATGAATTTTGGCGATATGTTGTGGGAAGGATTATACGATCCGGCAGGAGGATGCTCAATGGGTCAAACCGCAGAGAATCTGGCGAAGAAATATCACCTTACCCGAGAGGAAATCGATGAATATGCCTTTCGGTCTCAATCTCTGGCATTCCAAAAAATGAAGGACGGCACGTTAGGACAAGAGATAGTTGAAATTTCTTCTAGTATCAATGAATTTGGAGATTTAAAACCTCGAAAATACCGAACATCACCATTTAAAGTTGCATTGACACATGATGAAAATATTAGAGAATCAGCTTTAGAACAACTAGGACAATTAAGACCAACATTTGGTAAGGATGGCGTGCAAACAGCCGGTAATTCCAGTGGAATCGTTGATGGTGCTGCTACAGTTGTAGTTGGTAACAAGGATACAGCAGACAAGAAAAATATAAAACCACTGGCAAGAATTTTAGGCTCTGCCTCAGCTGGGGTAGATCCAAAAATCATGGGCATAGGACCTGTCCCGTCAATCCAAAATGTGTTGAAATTAGCAGGGTTATCAATTTCCGATATTGATCTTTTTGAGATAAACGAAGCATTTGGAGCACAAATCGTGGCTGTTGAGAAAGAATTGAATTTGGATCGAAAAAGATTAAATGTGAACGGGGGGGCAATCGCAATTGGTCATCCATTAGCAGCAACCGGGACACGCTTAACCCATACTCTCGCCCTTGAAATGAAGCGACGGGATGTAAGATATGGCATTGCATCAGCCTGTATTGGTGGCGGTCAGGGAACAGCAATATTATTAGAAAATAATTAAATGAGTTTAGATATGATTCAAGCCTATCAAATGTCGGAACTTAAAAAACCGTTTGAACGAACTGAATTTCCATTCCCCACTTTAGAAAACGGTGATTCATTGGTGCAGATTGCCGGCTGTGGAGTTTGTCATACCGATATAAGTTTCTGGCATCATGGCGTCCCAACCAAACATTCTATGCCGCTTGTCCTTGGTCATGAAATTTCAGGGACCGTCATCGATGGGCCACAGGAATTAATCGGAAAATCGGTCATTATTCCTGCTGTGTTGCCTTGCGGTGAATGTGAATTATGCCAGGCTGGTCGAAGTAATATTTGCCAATTTCAAAAAATGCCCGGCAATGATTTTCATGGTGGTTTTGCCAGCCATATTGTTGTTCCATCCCGATATTTAGCACAAGTATCGGATAGCGCTCTGGCAACTCATTCACTGGCTGATTTGGCAGTGATTGCCGATGCCGTTTCAACCCCCTATCAGGTGATAAAAAAGAGTGAATTGCAATCGGGTCAATTGGCTGTAATAATCGGTACAGGAGGTATCGGGATATATGCAGTACAATTGGCAAAAATATTTGGTGCAAAGGTTATTGCCATCGATATCTCCCAGGAAAAACTGGATAATGCTGCCAAAATAGGAGCTGATGCGACCCTGAACTCAAAAGGTCTAGATATCAGAACGATCAAAGGTAAAGTTAAAGGCTTATGCAAAGAGCTTTCAGCTCCCAATAATCAATGGAAAATATTTGAGATGTCCGGATCAAAACCTGGTCAGGAACTGGCATTTGCTTTGCTGGGAATCGCCGGGACATTATCCATCGTCGGATTTACCATGAAAAAACTTGAATTACGTCTGAGCAATCTAATGGCATTTGACGCCAAAATCATAGGTACCTGGGGGTGTAAACCAGAATTGTATGCCGACGTTGTCGACTTGGTATCCCAAAAAAAACTGATATTAAAATCATTTATTGAAACCATCCCCATGTCAAAAATTAATCAGGTATTTCAAAATACACTGGATCATAAATATTCAAAACGATCGGTATTAATCCCCGATTTTTAAAATTATAAAGGAATGAAATGAATAACCATTTAGTTGATCATAATCTCGTTGAATGTGATTTTAACGAAATACTGTATGAGATAAAACCATGTCTCGATAAAAATGGCAAAGAAGTCCGTGGTTTAAATTCGGCATGGATATACCTCAATAATCCAACTCAGTATAATTCATATACCACTGCTGCCGTAAAAGAAATTATACTTGCTTTCCGCAAAGCCTCAAATGATCGGACAGTTGTTGCCGTTGTATTTACGGCAGTAGGTGAAAAGGCATTTTGTACCGGCGGGAATACAAAAGAATATGCCGAGTATTATTCAGGCCGACCGTTAGAATACAAACAGTATATGAGACTTTTTAATGATATGATTTCAGCCATTTTAATGTGTGATAAACCTGTCATTTGCCGGGTGAACGGTATGAGAATCGCTGGTGGGCAAGAAATTGGAATGGCCTGCGATTTTACCGTCTCAAGTGATATGGCAGTGTTTGGGCAGGCTGGCCCAAAACATGGCAGTGCTCCCGATGGTGGCAGTACTGATTTTCTCCATTTATTTGTTGGAATCGAACGCGCCATGCAAAGCTGTACCCTCTGTGAAATGTGGACAGCATATGAATCCAAAATGTTTGGTCTGATTACAGATTGCATACCTGTTTTGAAAAAGGACGGAGAGTTTATCCGAAATCCTTTGGTAACTACCGATACATATGTTGACAGCTCAGGTAGTATTGTTTACGGAAGCAAAAAAACGGGTGAAGATGCACAGGCGGCAAAAATTATTTTTAAGGAATGTGAAATAGATCTATCCCTTCTGGATCAATCTGTCAATCAAATGATAACAAAATTTTTGTATATGATGCCAGACTGCACCAATAAAACAATCAACAGCCTTCGCAAGAAAAAACTGGAACACTGGGATAAAAACAGTCAGACAAATCGAGATTGGTTGGGATTAAATATGATGACAGAAGCAAAAGCTGGGTTTAGGGCATTTAATGAAGGGCCTCGGGGAAATCGGGAAATAGATTTTATAAAACTTAGATTGGAATTGGCTAAAGGCACAGCATGGAGTGAGGAACTGGTCGAATCTATTTTACCGAGGTAAGTGATGGCAAAAATAAAATTAGAAATGCATCATAATAATCAGGTTGCCAGGATAATCCTTAACGCCCCAAAAGGTAATGTACTCGATAGTGAAATGATGACAGATATATCATCCGCTTTAAATAATTTTTCAAACCAGAAGGATATCAAACTTATTCAATTTATGGGTACAGGTAATCATTTTTCTTTTGGTGCCAGTGTAGACGAACATACAAAAGGAAATGCCCCTAAAATGCTAGAGCAATTTCATGGACTTTTTAAACAAATAATGGATCTCGGTATTCCAACAGCAGCATTAGTATCAGGCCAATGCCTGGGTGGTGGTTTTGAATTGGCACTCATATGCAATTATTTATTTGTTGATATGACGGCAAAATGTGGCCAGCCTGAAATTCTGTTAGGAGTATTCGCTCCACCGGCATCCTTAATACTACCATTAAAAATTGGCCAGTCAATGGCTGATGATTTATTACTCACTGGAAAAGTGTTATCCTCCCAAGCACTAATGTTGCTCGGTCTGGCGCATCAGGAATTTGAAAATCAAAATGAATTGATTAAAGGTGTCAATGATTGGGTTGAAAAAAATATACTGCTCAAAAGTGCTTCAAGTCTCAAATATGCAGTAAAAGCAGCTCGATATAATTTTAATAAAAATCTTAAATTTGCCTTAGATGATTTAAAAAAGATTTATACAACTGAATTGATGGAGTCATTTGATGCAAATGAAGGAATTACCTCATTTCTAGAAAAAAGAAAGCCAATCTGGGAGAATCGTTAAAATGAAAATACAATGTGTCGGGATCATCGGCGCTGGAACTATGGGTGCAGCTTTAAGTCAGAAATTTGCTCAGGAAGGCTTAGAAGTACTTATTGTCGATCGAGAGGAAAAATTCCTTTCTAAAGGTTTAGCCAATATTAAAAGCACTTTGGATGAAGGTGTCTCCAGACGAATTTTTACCACAAAGCGAGTGACGGAAATATTAGGACGAATTAGTCCAACAACTGATTTATCAAGGTTGGTTAACTGTCAGTTAATCATCGAAGCAGTATTTGAAGATTTGAATGTAAAAAATGGATTATTCAGGCACATTAGTTCAATTGTTTCAGAAGATACAATTCTGGCTTCAAATACATCCTCATTTTCCATAAGCGAACTTGCCCGTGCTGTTTCACATCCTGAACGATTTATAGGTCTACATTTTTTCTTTCATGCCGCCAAGAACCGCCTTGTAGAAATTGTCAAGGGAGATAAAACCAGCGAACCAGTATTTGATAATATGATGCAGTTTATGCAAAGAATCGGCAAGGATCCCATTGTCTGCCATGATGCACATGGATTTGTTGTGAACCGATTTTTTGTTCCATGGTTAAATGAAGCAGTAAGAATCTATGAAGAAGGAATTGCTGATATTGCCGCTATAGAAACTGCGGCCTGCCGAACTTTTGGTTGTAGTATGGGACCGTTTGCGCTTATGAATGCAACAGGGATTCCAATTGCTTACCACGCCCAAAAAACACTTTATGATGTCTATGGGGCATTCTACAAACCTGCCGATAAATTACTCCAGCAGATGAATGCAAATTCCCCTTGGGAAATAAAACCTGAACAGAGTATTGACTGGGATATCTATCTGGAAATATCGGAAAGATTGTCTGCGGTTACAATGCTGGTTTGCGGACAAATTCTCGATAAAAATATTTGTACAGCCGGCGATATCACTCGTGGGGCAGGTATTGGTTTAAAATGGCGAAAGACACCTGTTAATATCTTTAATAGGCTGGGACAAGATCGTGTAAATGAACTGGTTCAGCCATTATTACAAAAATGGGATTTGACAATTCCCCGGCGGATGGATACAAACTCATGGATTCCTGATTATATTTCGGTCGAAAAATATGATAATGTCGGTGTTCTCATATTTAATCGTCCGGAAGGATTAAATGCAATTAATCCAATGGTTATTGATCAATTGGAAAAAGGTTTTACCCAGTTGGAAATGAATGAACAAATTGAATCCATTATCATCACCGGGAGAGGTAAAGCATTTGTCGCCGGTGCCGATATTCATTTTTTTGTCAATCACATTAAAAAATCTTCCGTTAATGAAATATTAGATTTTACTGCAAAAGGTCAAAAATTATTTGATCGAATCGATCATTCAAAAAAGAAAATAATTGCCATGGTTAACGGACTTACTTTAGGGGGCGGATTGGAGTTAGCTCTCACGGCGGATGTCATTGTGGCTCTGGATCATTCACTTTTTGCTTTTCCTGAAACTGGGATTGGTATATACCCCGGTCTCGGTGGAACCCAAAGACCTATCAAACGTGTTGGGAAAAATCTCACAAAATTTCTTATTTACAGTGGCAATATGATTGATGCAAAAAATGCTTGTGATATGGGACTGATTGATAAAGTCGTTTCCTGGGATGAGTTTGGAGGATTATTTGAAAATCCACACGAGTTAACATCTGCAAAAAAGGGTCCAAGTCAAAATTGGATTGATGTTGATAATTTTATTGATGGGAAAACGGTTAAGAATCTGTTAGAACAATCAAGTAAAGCATCTGAATGGGATTGGCTGTTACGGAAAATGGGTAAAAAAGCTCCAAGAGCCTTGGAAATTGCCGAAAAGTTGATTGATGCTGAAAGAGGACCGGCTTCAGAATTAGAATATCTTGAAGAAATATTTACAACAGCTGATGCTCTTGCTGGATTGCAGAGTGTTGGTAAAGTTCCACCAAAATATCAGGGACATTAATGATGTTTTCAGGTAAAACAGTATTAATAACCGGCGGGGTACAGGGTATTGGAAAAGCAATTGCTGAACGCTTTGCAAAATTAAATGCAAAGATATATATATTTGATTTACAGAATCCCGATAATAATAATTCAAATAGTAATATTCATTTTATCCAGGGAGATGTTTCAAATAATAATGAAATAACTGAATTTGTTGATCATGTTATGGATGTGGATGGACATATTGATATTGTTGTAAACAATGCCGGTATTATTCGCGATGCAGCAATTTGGAATATGGCAGAAGCTGATTTCGATGCAGTGATCAATGTTAATTTAAAAGGTCCATGGTTATTATGCAGAGCAGTTGCACCTATTATGCGAAAACAAAAATCAGGTAGAATCATAAATATCGCTTCCCGTTCATGGCTGGGGAATTTTGGTCAATCTAATTATTCTTCATCAAAAGGAGGGTTGGTAAGTCTGACAAGAGTATTAGCCTTGGAATTGGCAAGGAGCAATGTAACAGTGAATGCTGTGTCTCCAGGGCTGATCGATACAGAAATGACCCGAAGTATGCCACCTGAAATTTTTGAGAGTTTTGTTCAAAAACAACCAGGGAAAAAGCCTGGGATACCAGAGGATATAGCCTCCGCAGTGACTTTTTTAGCATCAGAAGATTCGCAGTTTATAAATGGTCAGATTCTCCAGGTTGATGGCGGGAAAAGTATTGGAGCAGGACATTAAATGAAAAAGGTGTTTCTTGTTGATGGCTGTCGATCACCAATAGGCAGGGGGCACGCTGAAAAAGGCATATTTCATACTATTAGAGCTGATGAACTCGCTTCACAGGTCTTACTGAAATTGGTTTCCAGAACTAACCGGAACCCTCAGGTAGTCAATGATTTTTATCTAGGATGCGTTGGTCATGGGCAGGGAGCTGCCATGTTATTGGAGAATGGTTAACGTGATCAAAGTCACCCTGGATGTTAATGATTTTGAACGTACCCTTTTAGTAGAGCCTGATGAAAATCTGCTTTATACTTTAAGAGAACGATTATTACTTACCGGCACAAAAAAAGGATGTGATCAGGCCTCCTGTGGGACCTGTACCGTTTTGATGGATAAAAAACCAATTCTAAGTTGTATCACACCGACCCTGCGCTGCGAGGGAAAATCTATTCACACCATCGAAAGTGTTGCCATAGATGGAAAGTTACATCCTGTTCAAGACCAATTGGTAAAAAATGGCGGACTTCAATGTGGATTTTGCACACCGGGATTTGTGATGACATCTATTGAATTTCTTGACGAAAATAAGAATCCTACTGAGGACGAAATAAAAGAAGCTTTATCCGGGAATCTTTGTCGATGCACTGGATATAAAAAAATTATTGAAGCAGTTAAAGCTGCCTCCGAGGATATGAAATAATGTCCGGACCAATAGGAAAAAGAACGCCATATATCGAAGCGGTTCAAAAGGTAACCGGACAAGCACAATTTGCTGAAGATTTTCATTTCAGTAATATGCTATATGTAAAATTTTTAAGAAGTCCGCACACACATGCAAAAATTCAAAATATTAATTTAACCAAAGCAAAAAAATTAGCAGGGGTCTGTGCAATCAGTACTGGCAGCGATCTGCCAATCCCCTTTGGTGTATTACCTATTAGTCCTGATGAAACTGCCATGGCAGTCAATAAAGTTAGGTATATTGGAGAGATTGTCGCTGCTGTTGCTGCCGAATCAGAAAAAATCGCCCATGAAGCCTGCAGTCTTATCGATGTTGATTATGAACCTATAAAGGATTTCTTAGAACCGGATGATTCCTTAATTGATTGCAGTCCGGATGAGCAAATACATTCGCATAGTAAAAATGGAACCAATGTTCATAAAGTGGCCGAGTTATTTTTTAATGATCCCAAAAAGGCAATTCAAAACAGTGATATATCATGCAATCGAACCTTTAAGTTTGCCGGTGTAACTCATGGTTTTACAGAACCCCATGCTACAGTGGCGAAATGGAATGATGATGATACTCTTACCGTCATTACAGCCACACAGGTCCCGCATTATTTACAAAAGTATCTATCAAAGGTTTTGGAGATTCCTCTACACAAAATCCGGGTCATAAAACCGGTTGTCGGCGGTGGTTTTGGCGGTAAAAGCGATCCATTTCCACATGAGATTATAACTTCATATCTGTCAATCAAAACTCACCGTCCTGTCAAATGTGTCTTTACTCGGGAAGAGGTTTTTATTTCCAATCATGGCAGACATCCTACAAAAATGACCTTATCAGTTGGAGCCAATAAACAAGGCATCATTACCGGTCTTGATACTGATATTGTCATCGATGGGGGTTCTTATGGCAGTTTTGGTGTGGTAACCTCATATTACAATGGTGTATTGCTTCAGGGGCCTTATCGTATAAATGAATTCGGATTTACGACAACTCGAACCTATACAAATAAACCGCAATCTGGTGCCATGCGCGGCCATGGAGCCGTCAATCCTCGCTATGCCATGGAGGTGATAATTGATGAGCTGTCTCATCGTTTAAAAATGGACCCCTGTGACTTCAGGGAAAGAAACTTTCTACCTGCCAATACACTGACAGTGGGACAGCTAAGAATAACCAGCAATGGAGTCTTGGATTGCATGAAGGCGGTGCGCCAGAAATCCGCCTGGGATGAACGATACGGAAATTTGCCAGACGGGAGGGGATTAGGAATCGCCTGTGGATTTTTTATCAGCGGCAGCGCCTTACCAATAAACTGGAATCGTTATCCTCAAACGGTAGTCCATACAAAATTAGACTTTGACGGCAGGGTTGTTGTCTTCAGCGGTGCCAGTGATATTGGGCAGGGGAGTGATACCATGCTGGTACAGATCACTGCAGAGGAATTAGGGATAACCATGGACCGTGTTCAGGTAGAGGTGGCTGATACAAAATTGACACCTGTTGATTTAGGCAGTTATTCCAGTCGGGTAACTTTTATGGTTGGTAATGCCGCCAAATCATCATCCATCAAACTTCGGGATGAATTAATTAAAACAATTTCAAAAGAGAAAAATGTAAAGCCTGAATCGATACAATTTGAGAATAACCGTATATTTACAAAAGACAATTCATTAAATATGAGTTGGGATGAAGGTGTGGAAATTTGTTTGGCTGGTCGCGGATCAATCGTAACTATGGGTTACTACATTTCGCCACAGTTAGGTGGGAAATTTAAAGGGTCCGGTGCCGGTTTGAGTCCTTCATATAGTTTTGGGGCTTTTATCAGCGAGGTCTCAGTGGATAAGAATACAGGTGCCGTAAAGGTTGAAAAAGTCTGGGGTGCCCATGACTGTGGAAAAGCCCTAAATCCATTGGCAGTTGAAGGCCAGATTGAAGGCAGCATTCACATGGGTTTGGGCCAGGCAATTTCTGAAGAACTTGTCTATGAAAATGGCCAATTCCTCAATTCAAATTTTATTGATTATAAGATACCTTCAATTCTAGATACACCGGATATGGATGTAACCATAATAGAGTCAGATGACCATGAAGGCCCATATGGTGCAAAAGAGGCTGGTGAAGGTCCAATCCATCCAGTATTACCTTCAATTGGAAACGCCATTTTTGATGCTATTGGAGTCAGAATGTACGAACTGCCCATTACTCCTGACAAAGTTTTAAGAGCGCTAAAAGAAAAGACTAATGTCGATTAAATCATATCTAAAGCCACAATCCGTGACAGCTGCATTACTCATGGCAAAAGCACATGAAAATTATTTGTATTTTGCCGGTGGTACAGATATTCAGGTATATTTAAAGCAGCAATTAAAAAAACCTGATCATATTATTGATTTAAGTGATATTGGAGAATTACAAAATATCACATCCAATGATGAAAATATTTCAGTTGGTTCGATGACATCCCTGGATACAGTCAGTAAAAATAACTTAATCGAAAAAGATTTTCCGCTAATAACTGAGGCAGCGCAATCTATTGCAACACCGGTAATACGTAAAACCGCAACTGTAGGTGGTAATATTTTAGTGAATAATCGATGCAATTTTTATAACCAATCTTTTGGTTGGCGTCAAGCTATTGGCTCATGTTTGAGGGATGTAGGTGACATTTGTCAGGTAACAAATAAATCTGGTAAGTGTTTTTCAAGAAATGTTTCTGACTTAGCAGCAGCATTATTCTGTTTGGATGCCAGGGTGATTATTTCAAATCAAAATGAAGTATTAGAACTTTCAATTGTTGACCTGTACAATCAAGATGGTATTGATTTTCATAAACATTTGGATCACGATGGGATATTGACAAAAATTATCCTTCCAAATAGTACAGGCTCAACCTGGTATAAAAAACTGCGTATTAGAAATACTCTTGATTTTTCATCTTTGACTATAGCTGCAAAAGTATTGGATAATAAAAATTTCAGAATAGGTCTAAATGGTGTCTCAATGTCACCGGTATTAATCACTGGAAATTTAGAGATGATAGATTTAGAAGGAATTAAATCTCTAGCTCGAAAATCATGTAAAACGGTTGACAACGACATGATGCCGCTAAAATATCGCAGACAAATGATAGAGGTTTATCTGGATCAGTGGTGGGAATCTATATAAAGTGAACTGAACATTTTTTAATCCTTCATTTAAAAACAAATCTCAAAAATTATTCATCCTCAATTAATCTCTTACTCATAACAACTACTGGATCAGCTTTATAGCCAATTTGTTTGTAAAAGTCGATAACATCGGAATTTGTATTTCGTATCATTAAATCGATTTTGGGACAACCGATTTTTTGAAGAGATTTTTCAGCAAATGACATAATAACACGAGCATAAGATTTTCTGCGATAATCCGGATGCACCGCGAGATAATAAATCCATCCCCGGTGACCATCAAATCCAGCCATGCAACTTGCTATAATGCATTCATCTAACTCTCCCACAAAAAATAAATCAGGTGAATCCTTAATTTTTCTATTTATATCAGATTGTGGATTATTCCATGGAACGACAAGTTTGCACTCCTCCCATAGCTTTATAACATCTTGTGAGTCATCCTCTTTGAAAATTCGAATTTTAAACTGAATCATTTTAGACAATCCTATAATTGAGTGCCAAAGTAACGATCGCCAAAATCTCCAAGTCCGGGATAAATATATTTCTGAGAATTTAATTTTTCGTCAATTGCTGCCACATATATTATTACATCCGGATATTTTTCCTGTAGAAGTTGGATGCCCTCTGGGGCGGCGACGATACAAACACAGGATACATTCTTTGCACCCTTTTCTTTTACGGCGGTGATAGTATCGAGAAGTGACCCGCCTGTTGCCAGCATAGGATCAAGAATGATCACCTGCTTATCAGCAAGATTTTTCGGAAATTTCTGATAATATTCAGTGGCAACGGCCGTTTGTTCATCTCTTTCAAGTCCGATAAATCCAACTGGCGCCCATGAAAGAAAATCACGTGCCGGAAATAACATGGATATTCCTGCCCGCAGGACAGGTACAAATACGATGGATTCAAGGATCTCATAACCGGTAGTTTCTGTCAATGGTGTATTAATGGGTATTTCGTTTAGGGACAATCCTCGGCTGGCTTCCATGATCAGTATCTTGGATACAATGGCAGTATGGCGGCGAAATATATCAGTATTGGTCTCTTTATTCCGAAGTATAGTAAGTGAATGTTTTATCAACGGATGGTCTAAATGTCTGACAGTGCTCATAACTCTCCTGAAGTTTTAGATTGTATTCGAATTGCATTTCAATAATTAGATCCATCCAAGGCAAAATTGACAGCTGAATGGGCATGGATTTCGGTTGTATTAAACAATGGTAATGATGTCTGAGAAGGATTTACCAGCAGGGCAATTTCTGTACAGCCCAGTATAACTCCCTCAGCACCCCTGTGTTTAAGCTTAGAAATTATGTTCATATATTTTTTGCGGGATGATGGTTTAATATGACCATGACAAAGTTCGTCATAAATTACCATGTGAATAAATTTTCTATCATTTAAATCGGGTATAATGGTAGCAATAGAAGATTTTATCTCAAGATGTTTCCTGTAGAAATCTTGCTCCATGGTGAATCGGGTTCCTAGCAATCCTACTTTCTGAATTCCAGATGCTTTTATTCTCTCGCCAGTTGCATCGGCGATATGTAAGAGTGGAATATTCAATCCATCAACAATTTGATTCGAAAGTTTGTGCATGGTGTTGGTGCACAAAATAAGAAAATCTGCCCCGCCTTCTTCCAAATGTTTAGCAGCATTATTTAAAATACTACCCATTTCACTCCATTTTCCTTGGTGTTGAAGTTTTTCAATTTCATCAAAATCCACACTATAAAGAACCAGTTTTGCAGAATGAAATCCACCGAGAATCTTCTGAATACCTTCATTTATTAATTGGTAATATGTAACAGTTGATTGCCAGCTCATGCCCCCGATCAGTCCAATTGTTTTCATTTGAATTGCTCATGTTTAGAACAAAAAACAATAAATGGCGACTTGTAATAAAACAATTTTAGAATAGTATTAAGGTTGCGAATCACATAAAAAATTACTGATTTATTATGGTGATTTCAAATCTTTGATATGGAAGAATCGCATAATTTTATAAATGGAATGATTAAATACCAATAAGAGGTCATGAACTCGTAAATTAACGCCGCTGGCAACTACCTTATTTTGTCAGTTTGAAAACCGGATGGACAAATTATTGGTTTTTAAAAATATTAATGTTGATGCCAATTTGATTAAATGAAATCATGTCTCCGGTAAATTCATAACAATTATATTAAGGAAATAACTTATGCATAGAGAAAAATCCTGGGCTGAACCGTGGAAAATTAAAATGGTTGAACATCTGCGGATGACAACAAAAGAGGATCGTATAGAGGCCATCAAAGAAGCCGGTTATAATACTTTTCTATTGAAATCAAAGGATGTCTATATTGATTTGCTAACCGACAGCGGTACCAATGCCATGAGTGATGTACAATGGGCTGGAATGATGTTGGGTGACGAGGCGTATGCCGGCAGCCGCAATTTCTATCATCTTGAGTCAGCAATCCAAAAATATTATTCTTATAAATATGTAGTACCAACTCATCAGGGCAGGGGAGCCGAGCATATCCTTTCCCAAACACTGATTCAGGACGGGGATTTTATTCCTGGTAATATGTATTTTACCACAACCAGGCTGCATCAGGAGTTAGCCGGAGGGACATTTGTTGATGTTATCGTTGACGAGGCCCATGATACTGAAAGTGAATTTCCGTTTAAAGGTAATGTTGACATGAATAAATTGGAAGATCTCATCAAACGGGTGGGACCTGATAAAATTCCATATGTCTGTATAGCCACTTCAGTAAATATGGCTGGTGGGCAGCCCATATCGATGGCAAACCTCAAACAGTTACGTGAACTCACCAATAAATACGGTATTCCCATCGTTCATGATATGACCCGAGTTGCCGAAAATGCCTGGTTTATAAAAGTCCGTGAAAAAGAATATGAAAACCATACGGTAGCCCAGATTGTTTATGAAATTTGTACGCTTACAGATCATGCAACAATGAGTGCCAAAAAAGATCCTATTGTTAATATCGGTGGATTTCTAGCAACAAACGATGAAGAAGTATATAAGAAAAGCCAGAATATGGTCGTGATCTATGAAGGTTTACATACTTATGGCGGCATGGCAGGAAGAGATATGGAAGCCTTGGCAATTGGTATTGAGGAATCCGTGCAGGATGCCCACATACGGGCGCGGGTTGGACAAACTACATATCTTGGTGAGAAACTGATAAACTACGGTATCCCTATCATCAGACCGATTGGGAGTCATGGTGTTTTCCTTGATGTGAAAAAGTTTTTACCACATTTGTCGCAGGATGTATTTCCGGCTCAGACCCTTGCGGCAGAAATATATATCCAGAACGGCGTTAGAACCATGGAAAGGGGTATTGTTTCAGCTGGACGAAATAAAGAAACCGGGGATCATAATCGACCCAACCTTGAGCTTGTGCGGATAACCATTCCGCGTCGAGTTTATACTCAGGCTCATATGGATGTAGTTGCTGAATGCATCGATGATGTACATGAGCGCCGTGACAATATCAAAGGGCTAAAGTTTACTTACGAACCGGAATACTTGAGATTCTTCCAGGCGAGATTTAAAACGATTGATTAGCTAGAACAGATAGAAGTCTTACCGCTGGTAATTTTCTAAAATTTACTGGTTGAAACCTGGATAGGATGTTTTTCTGTAAATTCATCCTCACTAAAGAATCCCGCAGATTTATCTGTGGGATTCCAGTATTAAGAAAACATCTGTTATAATTACTCAGCCCGCAAAATCACATGTCATAATTAGGTAAAGTACATCTTAAATATAATTTTTCAAGACATTCTCGTATAGAATTAATCACTCAAAACTCCTAAATTAAAATTCTGTATTTTAAACTTATTTGGAGAGGATATGTCCGGACATAGCAAGTGGTCAACGATTAAACGCAAAAAAGGGGCTCTCGACGCCAAAAGAGGAGTAATATTTACCCGGATATCAAAGGACATCACTTTAGCGGCCAGAGAGCATGGAGGTAATGCCGATATTAATCCGGCCCTTAGATTGGCTATTAAATCTGCAAAAGCAGCCAATATGCCAAATGCCAACATTGAACGCGCCATAAAAAAAGGGACTGGTGATCTCCCAGATGTCACATTTGAAGATCTACTTTATGAGGGATATGGCCCGGGAGGCGTGGCCATTATGATGAATATTTTAACCGACAATAAAAACCGGACTTTACCTGAAATACGTCACATTATGAGTAAAAATGGCGGTAATCTTGGCGAATCAGGATGTGTTAATTGGATGTTTGAAAAAAAAGGTGTCATTGGTTTTAACAAGAATGATACCGATGAGGATGAGTTGATGGAGGTTGCATTGGATAATGGCGCTGAAGATATTATCAGCGACGATGAAGAAATAATGGAGGTGATTACTATGCCTGAAGATTTTGCATCCGTCAGTGATGGTCTTGAAAAAGCAGGATTAAATATTCAATCAGGGAGCATCAATCTTGAGGCATCTAACACCGTAAAAGTTATGGGTAAAGATGCCCAAACATTGCTCACATTGATGGAATTACTTGAAGACCACGAAGATGTTCAAAAAGTTTATTCCAATTTTGATATGGATGAAGATGAAATTATTTAGAACCTCATGCGTATCCTGGGAGTAGATCCTGGGTTAACCCAAACCGGTTATGGAATCATCTCAGCTGTTAACACACAAGTTTCATTAGAGGATTATGGAATTATCAAACCCAAACCAAAGGATGCACTTCCAACGCGATTAGTGACTATATTTAATGATTTGAGTGAATTGATCAAATATTGGGAACCATCTGTTGTTGCGGTGGAAGGAATATTCTATGGAAAAAACATTCGCTCTACATTAATGTTAGGGCATGCCAGGGGCGCAGCACTTATCGCGGCAGCCCAGAGTCAGATTCCTATTTATGAATACAGCCCCAGAAAAGTGAAACAGGCATTGACTGGAAATGGAAACGCCGATAAAAGTCAGGTCCAATATATGGTAAAATCTGTGCTTAAATTAAATGAGGCACCAGAACCCATGGATGCATCTGATGCACTGGCTGTTTCTATATGCCATTTACAACAATTTAGACAGGGAGATTTATAAAGTGATTGTGTCCATCCGCGGTATACTTATTGAAAAATCGCCAAATGCAATCGTTGTAGATGTATCCGGAATCGGTTATGAATGTCTCATATCAGTCAATACCTACGATATGCTGCCAACTTTAAACCAGGAAGTCTACCTGGCGACTTATTTTCATGTTACAGAAAATGGTCAGTGGTTATATGGTTTTAGTGAAGATACTGAGAAATCGATGTTCACTCTGTTAATTTCAGTTTCCGGGATAGGACCCAGAACGGCAATTAATTTGCTTTCTGCGGTCAATCCAGAGGAATTTAAACGACGATTGATTGCCAGTGAAGTAAAAATGCTTACTGCTTTGCCGGGGATTGGTCCTAAAACCGCTCGCAGAATTATTATTGAACTTAAAGATAAATTTATAAAACTTGGTGAAGAAGAATTGCCTATCGAAGGAGATGAAATTTTATCTCCTGCAATGAAAGAAGCCAATGATGCCCTATTGACACTGGGTTTTAAACAGAATGATATAACCGTAGTTTTAAATGAAATCAAGGCTAATAATGAAGATCTTACTGCAGAACTAATCATTAAATTAGCCTTAGCAGGATTAAGCTAAATGAATAAAACATCTTTATTTGACAGACATGTGAAACTTGGTGCCAAAATGGTGACTTTTGCAGGATTTGAAATGCCAGTCACATATCCTGGCAGCCTTCAGATTGAATATAATGCTGTTCGAAATAAAACAGGGATATTTGATGTTTCACATATGGGACAGATAAGGGTTTCAGGGAATGCGGCATTAGAATTTCTACAAATGGTTACTATTAATAACGTCGAAAAAATATCAGCCGGAAAAGCTCAATATTCTGCAATGTGTTATAAAAATGGCGGTATTATTGATGATTTAATTATTTACCGTTCTGATATCGATTTTCTACTGGTTGTGAATGCATCCAATATTGTTAAAAACCTGAGTTGGCTTGAGGAGAATAAAATTGCTGATGTCCAGATAGACAATGAATCAGCGCAGACATCGCTTATTGCAATTCAAGGACCTGAAAGCCGGGAAATTTTAAAACATATCACCAAAGATCATCTGGATTTGTCATTCTATTCTTTCAAATTATCAAAATATAAAAATAAAAATATAATGATTAGCCGGACTGGTTATACCGGAGAACTTGGATTTGAAATATACGGAGAGCATGAAAGTGTTCAAAATATTTGGGATGTTCTGATGACTACCGGTGAAATTCAACCAGTAGGACTTGCAGTAAGAGATATCCTGCGAATGGAAATGAAATACTGTCTGTATGGGAATGACATAGATGATTCCAAAAACCCAATTGAAGCAGGATTGGGATGGATAACCGATTTGAAAAAAGACAATTTTATCGGGAGAGAAGTTATCTCAGTAGTCAAAAAAGATAAACCTGAAAAACGACTGGTTGCATTTATCATGGAAGCACGGGGAATACCCAGACCGGGATACGAAATCCAAAAAGAAAATAGTAATATTGGAATTGTCACTAGTGGTACTCAATCTCTAGGCCTGCAAAAAGGGATTGGGATGGCTTATGTTTCCAGAGATTTTTCTAAATCCGGCACTGAAATTGATGTTTTGATCAGGAACAAACCAATTCCTGCCAAAATCATCAAACCACCATTTATCAAGATTACATCTTTGTTATCATAAATACTAATCTGAGTAAAACAGCATGGCAGTAAAGAAAAAGTCAGGAACAGAATTTAACCATCGCAATGAGGTGGTTGGTATCTTACTACAACTCATTTCCGTCTTGATTCTCTTAAGCTTGACTACTTATGACCCCATGGAAGAGCCTATGATTTCAGATGATGTTGTCCTACGTAATTTCATGGGTATTTTTGGTGTATATGTATCTCATTATCTAATAAAAATGACTATAGGATGGGGTGCATTTGCTATCCCGATTATCATCGGTCTTACTGGATACTGGCTGTTTACCAGGAAGGAGATACAAAAGTTAATCAGAATTTGTCTGTATATTTTTGGTTTGGGAATTTGGATTGGTATTGCCATTGAAACCCCAATATTTATTGGGTCTGGAGAACCCCTTACCAATTCCAGTATGCTTGGTTATTTGTTTGCAAAATTTATCTATGACTTTACCGGTACAATTGGCACTTTTCTAATATTATCAGTATCATTTATTCTATTAATAACAGGGTTATTTCGTTGGTCTCTTTATGATTTCCTAAAAAAGATATGGGATAGACTTAGTTTTGAATTCAAAAGGTTAACTGCTGCTTTCGGTTTTTGGTTAAAGAAAAAGCGTCAAGACATGGCAATGAGAAGGCTGGAGAAAAAAAAGAAAAAAGAGGATGAGGAAATCCAGCCGGAAATAAATAAAGAACCTCCCCAGCAGCTGAAAATTAATGAGTTGGACGTAGAGGACAAACAAGTAATAGATGATGAAAGAACTCTGCCGAAAAAATCTGATGAACAAGCTCAGCAAGAGCAGATTCCAGTATTTTTACAGAAAAAGCAACCAGCAGAACCAAAAGAAGAGCTTGAGGAAATTTTAGATTTTGACGATGCTGAGTCAAATGATGAAGAGAATGAATCAATCCAAATCGAGGATATGGATGAAGTTGTTGAAGGAAATCTTGATGCTCTGAAAGAAAGGCAAGCGCGATATCGGCAATACAAATTACCATCAGTCGATTTCCTGAAATCACCCCCAGATATATATAATCCACAATCTGATGATATTTTGAGGGAAAGAGCTGATCAGCTAAAACATGCCCTTGAAACCTTCAATGTTGATGGAAAGGTATTACGTATCAGTCCAGGACCAGTAATCACCTTGTTTGAGGTAGAACCTGGCGAAGGTATTCGCGTGAGTAAGTTCACCAATCTTTCTGATGATCTTGCCAGAATCATGAAAGCCAAGCGTGTTAGGATAATTGCCCCAATACCCGGTTCCAAAACCGTTGGGATCGAATTGCCAAATGAAAAATCGACAACAGTTTATCTAAAAAATATTATTAATTCTGAAAAATATATAAACCACGATTCAAAACTTACTATTGCAATCGGGAAAACGACGACTGGTGATGCATATGTGATTGATATTGCAAAAATGCCGCATATGCTGATTGCCGGTGCGACCGGATCCGGAAAATCAGTCTGTATAAATACTGTTATCGTTTCAATCTTATATAAAGCAAAACCTGATCAGGTGAAATTTATTATGATTGATCCAAAAAAATTAGAACTCTCCACATATAAAGCTCTCAGTGATTATCATTTGATTACTTCGCCTGACCTGGATGAGCATGTTATGACAAATCCAGATAATGCCGTTGCAATATTGAACTCTGCATTAATTGAAATGGACCGTAGGTATACACTATTTGCAGAATCTACTGTGAGAAATATTAAAGAATACCATGATAAACGGGAATTAAATCCTGATATGGAAAATGTCCCGTATATTGTAGTTATTATTGATGAATTAGCAGATTTAATGATGACGGCTGGAAAAAATATTGAAGAACCCATTACCCGACTGGCTCAGATGGCCAGAGCAGTTGGCATCCATCTAATAGTCGCCACCCAAAGACCCTCAGTTGATGTAATTACCGGTTTAATAAAAGCAAATTTCCCGGCACGAATTGCTTTTCAGGTCTCCCAGAAAGTGGACTCAAGAACCATCATTGATCAAAGTGGTGCAGAAAAATTATTGGGTAAGGGAGATATGCTATTCCTGCCGCCTGGTGCCTCCTCTCCTGTTAGACTTCATAATGCATTTGTTACCTTAGATGAAATAGAAAAAGTCATGGAGCATATAAGCGGACAACCAAAACCTGAAGAAAAACTATTACCAAATGCAGGAACGAAATCATCTATCAGTGACTTTGTCGTCGATGAAAACCGCGATGAATTATTATGGGATGCAGCAAAACTTGTCATTGATCATGAACAGGCATCCGTTTCACTATTGCAGAGAAGATTCCGGATTGGATATAGCCGGGCTGGTCGCTTGATTGATGAGCTGGAAGCTTTAGGTATTATCTCAGGATATAGTGGCAGCAAAGCCAGAGATGTACTTGTAGATGAAGCATACCTTGAAAATTTGATGAGCTAAAATTATCAATCAAATCGTCAGAATAATTATCCATACCAAAAACAAAATTTACAAATAACAACCAAACGAATCTTTGTTAGTCTCCCAAACATGAAATTAAAACAGATTACAACCGTCCTCTTGCTGTCACTTAGTTTTTCATTATCCATCTCAGCAGATATAATTGATTCATGGATTAATGATAAATTAATTTTCTCCGATTCAACAGGGATCAAACTTGAATTTAACTACAATATTATAAGTGAATATTCAGAATATCAGATGCCTGGTTTATTTATTTTATCCTCCAATAAAGAAAAATTTATATATCGATTGGGGCCCAAAACAACGATAGATGATGGCTCAACCTGGTATGTAATTGATGATAGAACAGATCAGATCATTATTCAAAATCCTGAGATAAATCTATTGTCAGATTTAAAAAGGTGGTTCGAGCCGGACACCTTGAAATCCAGTATTTACAATCAGGGGAATTCTAAATTTGAATATATTTTCCATGTATCTGAATTTTCTGATAATGTAAAAATATTATTTTCTGAACAGGACACTTCATTACAAACAATAAAATTCAGTTATCAATTGTCAGAAATTATAATTTCGGATATAATTATTCAGTCAGTAGAAACCTCTGATAGTTTATTTAGACCGGATACCACTGATATGTTTATTTTGGATATTCGGGAATGATGAATAAAAAACTTCAAAACTTTATAAAAATCACCTTGAATTACAAAACGATTCTAGGGATAGTGATGAGTATTGCCGGGATTTACTGGGCTTTCAGAGATTTCAGTTTTGACAAATTCATTTCGATGGTTAAAGAATCAGAGTATATATATATAATAATTGCTGGCTTGGCGGTAATGTTTTCAATTTGGCTACGGGCAATTAGATGGGAATATTTTTTCCGTCAAAAAAAAAGAATACCTGTCTACAGTCTTTTTAAGGCTGAACTGATCGGGTATTTCGGGAATAGCGTTTTGCCATTAAGACTGGGAGAATTGTTAAGAGTATATATCATTCGGAAAGAACAGAATTTATCTGGTTCATTTGTAATTGGAACTGTCGTTTTGGAGCGATTGTTGGATACCGTAGGGCTGCTACTATTTTCTATCCTATTGATATTTATTATTCCTCTGCCAGATGATATAAAAGTATCAATTTATTGGAGTATTCTTGTCTTTGGCATCATTGGGTTGATAACACTTTTGATTGTTTTAAAAGTCAAAAATCTCAAAAATAGTCATTGGATCGTGGATAAAATTAAACTATTCTTTTCTGCCTTTCATGTTCTTGGGGGAAAACTAAGTGGATATACCATACTAATTACAGTACTACTTTGGGCGACATATTGGCTTGATGTGTATTTGGTCCAAAAGTCATTGAATATGAATCTTGGGGTAGCGGGATCATTAGTAGTATTGATAATCTCTTCCCTTGCATATGCCATCCCTTCAGCTCCTGGGACTATTGGAACATTCCACGCAGCCGTTAAATATTCCCTGGTAACTCTGATCGGTGGTTATTCCCCGGAAATTGCGGTAACATTTGCAATTATTTTACATGCGTATACCTATATCCTTTTCACCGTTACTGGTGGGTATTATTTTATGAAAAGTCAATTTCACACCGATGCTATCTCTAAAATCATTAATAAAGGAAATAAGTAACGTGAAAATTGGCATTCTGTATGGCGGCCGATCTGCTGAAAGAGAGGTATCATTATCAACTGGAAAAGCAGTATTTGAGGCTATTATTGATGATTACAATGTTGAGATGATTTTGTTAGATGGGGAAATCTCTTCAATCTTGAATAAACTAAAAGAATTTGATTTAATTTTTCTTGCCCTGCACGGTGGGGAAGGAGAGAATGGGATCATTCAGCAGTTTCTCGAAACTCATAATATTCTATATACTGGATCAGATCCAATCGCATCCAGGCTTGCTATGGATAAAGCGGCGGCAAAGAAAATTGCTTTAAAAAATGATATACCCACTCCGAATTGGCATGAAATACAGATTCTAAATGGTAATTATGAGATGCCCCATAAGAAGGAGACAAATTTCCCTATTGTTGTTAAACCTAATGAGGAAGGCTCTACAGTGGGTTTATCAATTGTAAAGAATGCCTCTCATCTACAATCTGCAATCGATCAAGCAGCAAACTACTCAAATAATATTCTCCTTGAAGAATATATACCCGGAACGGAGTTAACCGTCGGAATTTTAGGTGATGATATTCTGCCGATAATTGAGATTATTCCAAATCATGGGTTATTTGATTTTGAATGCAAATATACCAAAGGAATGACCAATTATCATTGTCCGGCCGATTTACCACCTGCTCTTGCAAGAGAAATTCAGAACGCCGCTAATTCTGTGTTTACACTGCTCGGCTGTCGCCATTATGCCCGTGTCGATTTCAGAATGAGTCCAGATAATAATTTCTATTTTCTCGAATTGAATACGTTGCCGGGATTTACTGATACAAGTTTGCTACCCATGTCTGCAAAGGAAATTGGTTTGTCCTATAAAGACTTGGTTAATAAAGTAATATTATATGCTACAGGAGAAAAATGATTCATTTCTATAATACCATAAATCGAAAACTTGAAATATTTACACCCTTAGAGGATAAAAAAGTAAAATTATATACTTGCGGACCAACTGTCTACAATTTTGCTCATATAGGTAATTTACGGGCATATATGTTTGAAGATCTTCTGCGTCGTTTTCTTGAGTTCAGTGGGTATGATGTACATCATGTCATGAATATCACCGATATTGATGATAAAACTATACGCCAATCAATGGAATCAGGTGAAACACTTGAAATTTTCACTGAAAAATATACGCAGGCATTTTTTGATGATTTAGATACATTGAATATCCACCGAGCTAATAATTATCCACGAGCTACAGAATTTATCACTCCTATGATCGATACAATAAAAGTGCTGATTGACAAGGGGTTTGCCTATTCAAGTGATGATGGCTCTGTATTTTTTAAAGTATCAAAATTCTTAGCATATGGAAAACTTGCAAACATAAATCCAGATGACATGCGTGTTGGCAGCCGTGTTGAAAATGATGAGTATGAAAAAGAGGAAGTTCGCGATTTTGCCCTTTGGAAGGGAAAGAAGGAAGGCGAAGGCGATATTCATTGGGATTCACCTTGGGGAAGAGGTCGTCCAGGATGGCATATAGAATGTTCGGTAATGTCGACCCATTATCTTGGGTCACATTTTGATATTCATTGCGGCGGCGTAGATAATATTTTTCCCCATCATGAAAATGAAATTGCCCAGAGCTGTGCTGCCACCGGCGATGCCTTTGTCAACTATTGGCTGCATAATGAACATCTGCTTGTTGATGGTCAAAAAATGAGTAAATCAGAAAATAATTTTTATACGCTAAGAGATTTACTTGATAAAGGAATGTCTCCTGAAGCAATCAGGTACACTCTGTTGATCACCCATTATCGTCAAAAATTGAACTTCACATTTGATAAGATTAAAGCCTCTCAAAAAGCAATAAACCGTCTTCGCGAATTGAATCGCAGATTGAATAATATATCGTTAAAATCTGGTGAAGATATTTCTATATTGACAGATTTAATGCTACAGAAATTTGAGGAAAAATTAGCGGATGACTTAAATATTTCCGGTGCTTTGGGTGAAGTTTTTATATGGGTAAACAAATTATTTGCTCTTATTGATAAACAGAATTTGTCTGCCGAATCAGCTCAATGTGGTATCAACGCACTTAAAAAAGTTGACGAGATTTTAGGTGTAATTGAACTTATTGACGATCCCTTATCTAAAGATATAGATCAATTAATTCTCGATCGAAAACAGGCCAGGGCTGATAAGAACTGGGCATTGGCAGATGAAATCCGCGACAAACTTGATGAGCTGAATATTATCCTGGAGGATACCCCTCAAGGCACTATCTGGAAGAAAAAGACCTGATGTTGTAATTCTTACCACCCAAGTTAATGTTTATAGTAACTTATTTATGGTTAAATATTTTAAAAAAATAGTTCTGATTGCCATTGGTATTTTTTGTTTCGGAGTACAAACACTATACGCCCAAATAGTGCAACCGGTGCATATTCAGGAATTAGAAAATCACCGGAATGATATTATTCCATATTCTGAAATTGACCGTCAGGTTACAACACAGCCTCAACCAAGTAATCGTTCAAGAAACTTAAACTCTGAGATAATTGGTTACCTGCCATACTGGATGTATTCGGTTTATCCTGATTTGAGATATGATTTGCTTACTCAGATAAATTATTTTTCAGCAGAGCTGAACCAATATGGTGATATAATAAACTCCCACAACTGGGCCAATTTAGGGTTTATTGAATATGCGCAATCACAGGGTGTCAAAGTGAAATTGACAGCAGTTTTATTTGATGCCGATGATTTGACAACTTTACTCAGTAGTGGAGTCCATCGTCAAAATGCCATTAATAATCTATTAGCTGCCGTAACAGATGTAAATGCAGATGGTGTTGATATTGACTTTGAAACACTTCCGTTACACCAGCGCGAAAATCTCGTAACATTTATGACAGATTTGGTAGAAACATTTCATTCACAGGTTCCAGAATCAGTTGTTACAATGGCTACACCGCCAGTGGATTGGAGTGGTGCTTGGGATTACAATAGCCTTGCCAATATTACGGATGGATTATTTATAATGGGGTATAACTATCATTGGTCTGGTAGCGGATCTGCTGGTCCAGTCAGTCCTTTAGGTGGATTTTATTATGATATTGAGTATACGGTAGACGATTATCTTTATTATACAAATAATAATTCTGAAAAATTGATACTAGGACTGCCATATTTTGGTTATGACTGGCCGGTTGAAAATGATAATATGTATTCGCCAACTACCGGTATTGCCTCATCAAGAACGTATTCATCCGTACAGGAGTTAGCATCTATTCAAGGTTCAGTATGGGATGAATCGTCTAATTCACAATGGATACCATATTTTGACGATCAGTGGAGGCAATGTTGGTACGATGACAGCCTTAGCCTTTCGGGAAAGTATGCATTTGCTAATAATCGTCAGTTGTCTGGTATTGGGATTTGGGCTTTGGGTTATGATGATGGGTTTGATGAGTTATGGGAAGCGCTGGAAACACAATTCAGTGACTGTGAATCTACAGGTGATGTAAACTTAGACGGATCACTTGATATTCTGGATATTATTGTGATGGTTGCAAATATTCTTGAAGAGTTGACCTTATCAGAAACACAATTTTGTCAGGGCGATATTAATTCAGACTCTATAATTAATATTTCTGATATTATCATTATTATCAGCTTGATATTAGATTCATAATATGACAAATATTTCAGACTGGCCTCGCCTTTGGGTTTAATATCAAATAGAGATGCAATTTACCACCTGAATTATCTATAAATAATCTTATCAAAATAATAATTTAATTTTCAAATCTTCATTGCATGATAATTATTTATTGCCCTACATTATTGGGCTCTGCATTGGGTTGATTTTATCAATTTGCATGATATGCCATTGTAGCTCAGTTGGCCAGAGCGGCTGATTTGTAATCAGCGGGTCGGGGGTTCGAATCCCTCCAATGGCTCACGTTTTTTAATAACATAATTTTTATGGGGTCGGTGGCCGAGTGGTCAATGGCAGCAGACTGTAAATCTGCCGGCGTAACGCCTACGGTGGTTCAAATCCATCCCGGCCCACCATTAAGCGGGAGTAGCTCAGTTGGTAGAGCATC
>Ga0233431_1001707_pt1 | contig 35828 bp, 36 predicted proteins | sample SI_118_April2016_FD_179867 | JGI IMG/M metagenome (GOLD analysis project Ga0233431, IMG submission 179867) | Seawater microbial communities from Saanich Inlet, British Columbia, Canada - SI_118_April2016_200_MG | ecosystem: Environmental > Aquatic > Marine > Inlet | place: Canada: British... | reverse complement strand
AAGTTCTTTTGTTTCCATCCCCAAAAACATGATCAACCAATAAACATCTGACTAAATAACTTAATTCATAAAGCCAATTTTGTTTAGTTTTAGCGACACTTAAGGAAAAATCTAAGCTCCCTTCATTATTGAATTCTCCCTTCTCACCAATTCCTTGATTGAAGGCAATTATATCCTTCTTAGTTAGTATTTGTTTATACACACGAGTGCGTATAAGTGTGTATTATAAAAGCTTTTCGGTTTAAAATTACAGATTAGTTAAAGATAGAAAATAGTTAAAACTAGTAATAGCTGGGAGAATTGATTAAATGTTCATTTCTGAAATTACTGATTTTCGAGTCCATTTAATTCTTGAGTAAGAGTCTGATGCTCTTCCCTCAGAGTTACCAAAGTTTTCTTCTTATACTCATTTATTTGGTTTCTTGAGTTGTCCCATTCCAGCGGTTTTATTTTTCTCTCTATGTTAAAGAGCATTTCACGTACTTCGGATATTCTTTCTGGAGACATATTAAGTAGAATAACGTTGAAATATATAAACATTTAGACTAAAAGGACCATTTGAGGATATAATTAACTAATTTATAAGAAATAATTTTTAACTTAACTCAGTTATAGTAATTTCTTTCAAACCATGCCTATCAAGTAATTGAACTGCATTTCTAACATCATATTCAGAGACCAAAACTTGCTTTAAGTAGTCTAAGCTAACTTCTTTTGGAACTTCTCTAAGACCAGAACGACCCTCATATAATGATTTCCCTGGCCTGATTAAACTTGAGGGAATTTCCACTTCTAACAGGGCCCCCGTTCGATTTGCCCACCGAGATCTAGAAAAAGGTTTAGCCCTTTCAAGTGTAGTCATAAAATATACAAACAAGTTCCGTTTTAACTCCTTATAATCCCTTTGACCTTCCCAATTAACATTAGCAGTACCATGTAATTGAGCAAGATCTGCCAAAACTTCATCATTTGCTAATATACTAGAGTCATCTCCAACACCATCAAATAAAAATCCGGCAGCAATATGAGCTTTCGCAGCATCAGCAAGTTTTTTTGTAAGGACATCATATTTTTTTATTTCGTAAGACCAAAAACGTTCAGATCTTCCGCGGTAAACTGAAGACAGCATAGCTCCTGATTTAATTACTCCTTCTAGATTCCCAGTTCCATGATACAACTTGACTAAATCAGACATAATATATCAGAAATCAAAACTATTTATATAACTTACTACTAATAAATGACTAATCTATTTACTCGACCAAATTCCTAATCTCATCAACAGTATGGGTGTGAGTTAACTTATCAATTAACTCTTCTCTATTAGTATCTCTTAACAATGCTTGCAAATGAACTTTTATATGTTGAAAACCAATTTTATATTGTTCAGAATAACTTAAGTATTGTTTAATACATTTCTCTTTCTCTTTAATTACATCTATTTTACAATCTTGATTCTTAAAATGAGAGACTATTTGTTTAAATATATAAGGATCAGAAAAAGCTTTTCTACCAATCATCAAAGCATCACAATACTTTTTCATTTCATCTGCACTTTTTATATCAATAACATCGCCATTACCAACTAAAGGGATTTTAACAGTTCTTCTCAATTCCTTCAATGCCTTTAAATCAATTTTTCCTTCATAAACTTGTCCAGTGGTTCTCAAATGAACAATAATAAAATCCAGGCCTTCTTCCTCAGCAATCTTAGCTATTCTCAGGTAAGGTTTTGTCTTTTTGTGTTTAGCATTTATCGCTAAACGAATTTTAGCAGAAACTGGAAGTTTAGAAGTTTCTTTCATCACTTTAAACAGCTCTCTAATTAGATTAGGTTGATTTAACAAAGCAGAACCTAAATTCTTGTTCATTAGAAATGGACAGCCCAGATTTAAATCAATAGATTTAACATTTTCAAGACCAGGATAAAATTCTTTATTGTTAATCATTTCGATTGCTTTTCTTAGAACTTCTGGATCATTTGCCAAAAATTGTATGCCCATTGGCAAAAACAAATCCAGTTTTTTAAGTAATTTTTCACTTTTAGCAATAAACTCTGTAGCACGAATTTGTTCACTAAAAGAATAATCGCATCCATAACCATAACAAATCTTTCTTAGAGCCACGTCTGAATACATCGCCATTGGTGCCAATATTAAATTCCCAGATAGTTCTAATCGACCAAGTTTAACCATAACAAAGAATAAATAATTCTCCTATATAAAGACTTCATTAAATCTGATAAAAATGCAAAAACTCCACAAAGTTTATAAATAAATTAACTATAGTTAAGTTTAATGGTAAGTTATGGATCAAATACGGCAGGAGGCTATCAAGTTGTAAGTTATGCTAGTGGAAACACCAGCTATAGCAGTGTTAAAACTAATTGGCAAAAAACAACCTGTTGTGGAGCAAAGAATTTTGGTTCGATTTGTACAGACTGTCCAGGATAACAAAAAAGCGTTAATCCCCAACCTAAAGGCGGGGGTATTTTATCACGCTTTTTTGGGATTAAAAATTATCGCCCTAAAGGGAGAGTATTACACCCAGATAATTTTCAATAAAATGAGGTAATTAAAAAATGGCGAAATTAATATTCCCCCAAGAAATTGAAGTATGGTATATCCTACCTTTAATTAGAAGAAAAATTGCTCTAAAAATGGTAGAAAAAGGATTGCAACAGAAAGAAGTAGCTAGAATAATGGGAATTACTCCTGCAGCTGTTTGTCAATATAAAAAAGAAAAGAGAGCAAAGGCGGATTTCTTTGATGATGATATGAATAAAGAGTTAGAAGTTGCTGTTAAAAACATTATTAAAAATAATAAAGCTCTGGCTGAAGAGATTATTAAATTAAACAATTCAGCAAAATCAAAGGGTATTGTCTGTAAAATTTACAAAGAGAAATGTGCACTCAAGGGTATGGAGGGAAATTGCGATTATTGCAAGAATAAAAAATGAAGAACAAAATTATTTATTTGGACCATGCTGCCACTACTTACTTAGATTCAAGAGTTAAAAAAGAGATGGACAAATGTTATTCTGATGTTTATGGTAATCCTGGAAGCTTACATTCAATAGGAAGAGAAGCAAATGAATTAGTTGAAACTTCTCGTGAAATAATTGCTAAAATATTAAACTGTAAACCAAATGAAATTATTTTTACATCTGGCGGAACAGAAAGTATTAATTTGGCAATTAAAGGAGTTGCATTTAAGAAAGAAAAAGGCCACATAATTACATCCAAAGTTGAACATCCAGCTGTAATTGATACTTGCAAATTCTTAGAGAAAAAAGGTTTTTCTATTACTTATCTTAATGTTGATAAGTTTGGATTAGTAAACCCAAAAGATGTTGAAAAAGCCATCCGTAGAGATACAATATTAATCAGCATTATGTATGCGAATAATGAAATTGGAACTGTCGAACCAATTAAAGAAATTGGCCGAATCGCTAGAAGAAATAAAATTATTTTTCACACGGATGCTTGTCAAGCTGCTGGCGCTCTAGATTTAGTTGTTAATCAATTAAATGTTGATTTAATGACATTAAATGGATCTAAGATTTACGGCCCCAAGGGAATTGGAATCTTGTACAAGTCTACAGGCATTAAATTAGAACCATTAATGCATGGTGGAGGTCAAGAATTTGGATTAAGAAGTGGCACGGAAAATGTTCCAGGAATTATAGGCATTACAAAGGCCTTGGAACTTTCTCAGGAGGATAAAGAGAAAGAGAATGCACGATTAATTCAGTTAAGAGATTACTTAATCACCTCTGTTCTGAGTAAGATTGAAAAATCATTTCTTAATGGCCATCCTACGAAAAGATTGCCAAACAACGTAAACATTTCTTTTTTAGATGTTGAAGGAGAATCAGTTGTACTTTATTTAGATCATCAAGGGATAGAAGTTTCAACAGGGTCTGCTTGTAGTTCACAAAAATTAGAAATTAGTCACGTTCTTGATGCTATTGGATTAATCCATGATGCTGCTCATGGTAGCATTAGATTTACATTAGGTCATAAAACTACTAAAACAGAGCTTGATTATACTGTTAAAGTGTTGGAAGAAATTATTGAAAATTTAAGAAGAATTTCGCCGATTAATGTGGAAATGAAGGACATCCGCAATAAAAGTGTAGAAAGTAAATTGGAGGAACATTAAATATGTCAGAGTTTGAAGTTAAAGGTTATAAACAGAATTGCGGATGGTTATATTCAGATGAAGTGAAGGAACACTTTTTTAGTCCTAAAAACTTATTTAAAAGTCTTGAAGAAGCTAAGCAATATGAAAAAGATGCCGACGGAATTGGTGAAGTGGGATCTCCAGCATGTGGCGACGTAATGAAAATGTTCATCAAGGTTAAAGATGGCAGGATTACTGATTGTAAATGGCAAACTTTTGGTTGTGCATCTGCGATTGCATCAACTTCAATGTTAAGTACGATGGTTATTGGCAAAACTTTAGAAGAAGCTAAGAAAATTAAAGCAAAAGACATTGTTGATGAACTTGGTGGATTACCTCCGAGAAAAATACATTGTTCTGTTCTCGGAGATCAAGCATTAAGAGCTGCAATTGAAGATTATGAAAAGAAACAAAAAAAGTAGATGAGGAGGAAAAATTATGATACCAACAGAAATATTAAGTCAAGAACACCAAAATATTCTCAAAGCAATTGATTTGTTGTTAAAAGAATGTGTTGCAATTGAATCCGGAACTGAGCTAAATAAAAGTTTCTTTGAAAACGCGATTAATTTCATTAGAAGTTATGCAGACAAGTTCCACCATGCAAAGGAAGAAGATATTTTGTTTAAGGCATTTAATAAATGTGTAGAAGAAGGACGCGCACATTGTAATCCAGTAGAACAAATGTTACACGAACATGATTTAGGAAGAGGATTTGTAAAGGGGATGGAAGAAGGACTTAAGGAAAATAATAAAGAAGATGTTATTAAAAATGCAAGAAGTTATTGTGATTTGTTAAGAGATCACATCCACAAAGAAGATAGTATTCTTTATCCAATGGCAGATGAAGCATTAAATGTAGAAGATCAAGAAGCTATGACAAAAGAATTTGCACAAGTAGAAGAAGAGATGAAAGAAGTTAAAGACAAGAGCTTATCTTTTCTTGGAGGAGAAAAATGAATATAAAAGATAAAATTGATTACTCTGAAAGTGGAGTATTAAGTAAAGTTATATCTAAAACTGAGAAGAATAATTTAACATTATTTTGTATGGCTGCTGGAACTGACATTACTGAACATACGTCTACTAAATCGGGTTTTGTTTATGTTATTGAAGGTTCAGGGATGTTCGTTTTAGAAGGTGAAGAGATTTCTATGTCAGCTGGTGTAATAATCTTCATGGATGCTAATGCCAAACATTCATTAACGGCTAAGGAGAACACTTCGTTTTTATTATGTTTGAATAATTAGAAATAATTAAATACCACTTAATTATTTTCTTCTTAATCAATTGAGAGCAGTGATTTAATTTGGATGGTCCCAGATGAGCTTTGTGGAGTTACGCCCACCTCAATTGATCTTTTTTCTTTGTTTATAAATTTAAGAAGAAGAAGAATTCTTAGAAATGATGTCTTGCTTCAGCTAACAGGCCAAAATAAACCTTATGTGAATCTCGCAATTTATGATCTCTTTTTAACAAAGTATCAAAAACTCGGACCAAAGTAGGGTCTGCTAATTTATCTCTAGTATAAGGATAAAATTCAGAAACATCAAAACCCATATCTTCGTATACAAAAGCCATGACTGTAGCATCTAATTTATCCAGTTGTTTAGCAGTTTTTGCTCGAGGTGTTTTCCCATCCTCATATTCCCACCAAAGATCCATGATCTTATTACCATAAGGCAGAGGCCGCACTATCCTTCTCATTGCTTCTGTTTCCAATCTACTTTTCTCATTAGGATCAACCTCATCATGAGGTGTGATATCACCTACAATCCCTTCTCCCCAATCATGAACAATAAGCATTTTTGTCATTCGAGTATCAGCAGTATAATGAAAACCAGCTTGAGTTGTTCGATAAGAATGACCTGCAACGGACTCACATAGATAGTCAGGAACACCCCTACGCAACCAACCTTCGCGTTTAAGATTTTTTAGCCCATATACAATTCTTAATGATTCAACTAATCCAAGAGACCCATTTTCTGACATGACAATAAAATATAGAACTGTATTTTTAAAGATTACCTTTAAAACTCAGTCAGCTTTTTCTCAGAACTATAATTCACTAAAGTAGTATTTCCTTCTTTTCCAGAAATTTTCTCAGTAGAAATAAACCTTGATTCGTTTAACTTAGCAATTCTTCTTTGAAATGACTTGTAGCTCATTTCTCCACCTTTATCAGTATAGGTAGCATACAAATCACCAATCTTTTTGCCAGAATGTTCTTTAATAATACTCATAACTTGTAACAAGTCTGCATCTAATCCATCTTTAGGCTTGATATGAAATTCATCTACTTTCTTTACGGCCTCGGCGACGTGTGTTAGAGTAATTTTACGAGAACTTCTTTCTTCAGCTAAATTCCCAGCTTCTTTCATTAAATACAAACCGATTCGAACATCTTTCGTTTCTGTACACTTTTCAGTTATCTCTTTAAACGCTTCATCATCCCAACAATTTTGTGCAAAAGCATAATCTCTCCGTTGTTCTAAGATACCAAAAATCTCAGATTCATTATACTCTTTAAAGAACAAGAATTCTGGACTTAACCTACTTCTGATTCGTTCATCCATATCTGAATAAGTGTCACGATAATTAGTCAGCAAGATCATTGACTTACGATAAATGTCTTCCAAGATGGTGTAAAGAAAGTCAGTATCTTCTAGTTTATCAATTTCATCAAAAATAAACACAACACTTCCTTTGTTCAACTTTCCCTTAATTAAAGCAAATAAATCGCTAGTTTTCTTATTCTGTAGAAATTTAAATCCTAAGTCCTCACATATCCTAAAAAAAACCTTAAAACTGGTATTTTCTTTCCAACAGTTTACATAAACAGGAACTACTTCATCAGTTTCTTCTTCCAATTCACGCATTACATGTTTACAAGCGGTTGTTTTTCCAACTCCAGGAGCACCGTAAACAAATAAATTCCTACCGTTATGTCCTTGTAATAAAGGCCGAACAGCAGTAGCGAAACGCATTTGTTCACTCTCACGAAACTTCATTATTTTTGGTTGGAAATCATAATCTAGAACGACTGTATCTCTAAATAAAGTTTCACCACTTTTCAACATTTCTTTAAACATTGACATAAATAAACATAAAAGGAAGGTGTTTATATTAATTGTGTAATTTGAGAATAAAAAAGAAAAAAATTAATTAAATAATTCTTTGAAGAAACTACTCACAGCGCCACCAGTAATTGCGTTTTCAGAAGGTTCTTCTGCTGGTTCTGGCTCTGCTTCAGGTTCTGCTTCCGGCTCGGGTTCAGGTTCATCCGCTGGAGTATCATCACTTCCAGAATTGTCATCTGAACTGCCAGAATCATCGCTACTATCGGAATCAGAGTCTCCATCATCGCTTCCAGAATCAGAACTGCCATCATCTGAACCAGGAGGACCATTTGGACCATAACCAGTACAAACACACTTACCATCTACACAATCTGTATTTTGATCTCCACATTCTTGTTCGCAGCCATCATTACATTCAGACTCTTCTTTTTCATCGTCTACCTTATCTTCATACTCACACTTACATTCACCATCATCACAAGAAGTACTTGAAGCTCCTGGACATTTTGCGCTACAATCACCACAACTGCCCCCATCTTGGAAACATTTGCCATATTCACAATGATATCCTTGTTGACAATCTACTGCACCACAACCTTCATTGGAATCTGAAGTACAGTAACAATCGCCACCTTCACAGACATGAAGTTCGTTCGGACCACAATCCTCTTTATTTTGTCCTTGAGTCTCGGTTTTCTCTTGGATTTCTCTACATTCATCCCAATCATTTCTTCCTTTACCTGTTAATCCAGCATCTAAACATTCTTGGGGCGATTCTGCTTTAAACTGAATTATCTTACATTCATCCCAGTCATTTCTACCCGTACCATCCAATCCAGCTTCAAGACAAGCAGGATGTGCGTCTAATTTAAATTGAACTGGCTGACACTTTTTCCACGGATCCCTATCATCAGCAAACTGGTGACATTCTTCGGGAGCATCTAACAAGAAAGTAATCTTATTACACTTTTTCCAGTCATCTCTACCTTCTCCTGTTAAACCTGCATCTAAACATTCCTGAGGAGAATCTAATTGAAACCTAATAGCCTCGCACTTTTTCCAATCGTCTCTATGAGTTCCATCAATACCCGCATCTAAACACTCTTGAGGGGCATCCAACTTAAATCTGATAACCTCACACTTTTTCCGATCATCTTTGCCATCTCCAGTTAATCCAACGTCTAAACATTCTTGTGGAGCGTCCAACTTAAACATATATTTATCACATTCTCTAAAGTCTTTTAATCCTGCTTCAATACATTCTTGAGGAGCTTCAGCATTAAACATAATTGCATCACATTGTTCTCTAGATTCTCGTTCGTTCTGAGGATTAATTTTTCCAGATTCCAGAGCTTCTTGACATTCAGGTGGTGCATTCAACTTAAACATAACTTTCATACAATCGTCTTTGCTCGTAGCCCCTTCCTCAACACATTCTTGAGGAATATGCATATCGTGTTTTGAATCTCCATAACTGTCCTCTAAATCTTCCATCACTCCTTGTAAATAATCTGGAAGTAAATCAATTGGATCTCCTGCTTTTTCCATTTCTTCACAAGCATCTTCATCACCAGAATCACATTTAGCCGCTAAAGGAGCAATAACATTACACTGATCAGCAAAAGGTTTTACAGAAATATCATCACACCGACATTCATTTGGATTATCAAAACATTCAGACATGATTTCAAAAAATTCTTTTGCCTCTTTTTCTTGCTCTCCAGTTAATTCTAAATCCATGTCCCTTTTCCATTTAGGAGCATCATCACCAGTTTTACAAACTGAAGAATATTCTAACGGATCTAAAGCTGATAAGGCTTTACACAAATCTGCAATCTGATTAGAGATTTTAGCGGCCAGGGCAATTTTATCTTCTTCTTTCATATTTTGATCAATTGCTTCACGAACATCATCCCATTCATTTCCACTAATATCAGACTCAAGTGATTCTAAAAGAGTTTTAACTGCCTTACTACTTTCTCTAACTCTTTGGTCTAATTCCGGAGAAACTTCTTTTTGTAAAATATCATTATATTTTTCTACACGTTCCAAGGCTTTTTCAGCACCATCTCGATTACCAGAATCAATCATCTCTTTTAGTTCTAGAATTTTCTCTTCTTTATATTCTAAAGCAGATTCGGGATCATCTCCGACTAAAATGTCTTCAACTAAAGTTTCCAAGAAATAAAAACTACTGTCCGGAGTCATTCCAGCATTTCCCTTTAGTTCAACATCACCAATACCAGTATAGATATCTTCAGAAAGATCTGTAAAATCTTCTTCAGATAATTCTGCACCTTCTTGAGCAGAAACTGCGAACGTTAACATTGACAAAACTAATAGCAATAAAAGAATCTTTTTAATCATTTTCTAAATACCTCTTTAATGTTATACTAAATGTTAAAGCCTAGAACTATATAAAATTAATTGACTTTTTAATTAAGCTTAAAAAGAACTAGGACTTACTAAAGCAAATGGGCTTATTAATGTCAAGAAAGGAAGAGATTGAGATCCAAGTCAAAGATATAAATATTAGAATTATAGATAAAACTAGTAATAGCAAAGAGTTCATATCAGGCAGCATTGAGGAGTTTGTGTCCTTAGCTAAAAAAGTTATTCAAGATGTTTGTTTAAACGGATATAAATACATTAAGGGATTAGGAGAGGTAAAGTTCATCTTATTCTTTGAACAGTTTCAATTGCGTAAAGCTTATACTGATCCTAAAGAAAAAAAGATATATCTCAATTTTGCATATTTAGACATACCTAGAAAAATAAATAAAAATTCTTTTAAGAAAATGGAGACATCTCTTTACAAAAAAATTTACAAAATGATGGGACATGAGATTGTTCACTTGAATCAAAAAGTTGCCCCCTACAGGAAAAGAATTTTCTCGTTGTCAAAAGATAAGTATCCCAAATCGCTCGAGATGAGACAACAAGTAGGTATACACTTTCACATAATGATGAGAGAAGGATCAGCTATGTACATAGAACATTATTCTACAAATTCAGTAAGAACAGAAATCGAAGTTGAAGCAATGTATCAAAAATCTAAGAAAAAAGCTGAGAAAATTAAAAGATTACTTAACAAATTTTTAATAAAAATAAAAGCAGGGAAAATAGCTGGTTTCACTACAATGAGATTAAAAGATAACCTTCGTTCACTAGTTTATAATGGTGGAGAATATATGTGTGAAAGAATTGTGCGTTCAAATAGTGATGAAAACATTGATACAATCTTAAAGATGAAAGACTTTCAATTTATTCGTAAATATGAAAATTCAGAAATAAAAAATGGGCAAAAGCCAATTGTTTCCCTAAACAGCAAAAAAGGAATTCTAGATTATAACCAAATTCTTGCTGAATTAGATGCTTTAAATCGTTAATTCTGAACAATAGTTCCCCTAAAAGTTTCTAAATTGCCAAATAAAACTTTATCCAATTCTTCTTTTTTTACATACTTAGAGGGTAATTAAAATTAATTGGCTTTTTGATTAAACTTAAAAAGAATTAGGACTTACTAAAGCAAATGGGCTGGCTAATACCAAAAACTGAAGAACACACCATTGGTGATTCAGGCACAAGTATTAAAATAATTGATAGGACTAAAGGATTTGGAGAATTTAATAAGTTAGTTAAAAAAGTTATTTTAGATGCTTCTAATAAATCAAGCAACTTAATTCAAGAAATGGGCCCAGTTAATTTCATTCTAATTGGTTTTTTAGGAAGAGCTAACAATATACTTATGAGTTCTCGAGCAAAGGTCCTCGTTAAAACAAATACAGTACTAATAAATCTAAACAACCTATTAAAAGATCAAGATCCAAAAGCTTTGAGGGAGTATGTGAACAACTTGGATAGACAAAGAGAATACAAACAAGTTTACGGAACAGTAATACATGAGATATTTCATTTGTATCACAACTTTAAAACAAAAATAATAGTAAATATGCAAGCGTACAGTAAACGGTTAAATAGATATAAGAAAAAAGTTAACAACAAACATCCAAAAAGTGTCCGGGCAGACGTAGGATTGTTTTTTCATAATCTTTTAATCGAAGGATTAGCAAAATATCTTCAATATCATTCCTCAGATATTTTCAAAAACAAAAGAAATCTTTATGTGTTATATGGGGAAGCAGCAGATAAAGCTCATAAAATTAACATTTTCATCTCATTATTTATGGAACAAAAAAAGGAAGGCAAAGTTAAAAAAAGATTAATTAAAGACCTAAGAAAAGAATTGTATTATAGCAAATATCTCATTGGAGAATATATGTGTGAAAGAATTGTTGCTTCTGGAGGAGAAAAAACTGAAACTCTAATCAAAACAAAACCATTAGCATTCATAAGAAAATACGAAGCCGCTGAAAAGAAATTAGGATTTACCCCAGTAGTATCATTAAACAGCAAAAAAGGAATTCTGGACTATAACCACGCCCTTGCTAAGTTAGCAGCTTTAAGTCGTTAATTCTGAACAATTGTTCCCCTAAAAGTTTCTAGATTACCAAACAAAACTTTATCCAATTCTTTTTCTTTACAAATGTATAAAGTTATCCCTTTGTTTTCTAATCCTAATTTTGCTGCTAAAGGATCTAAAGGGGTGTTGAGTCCAGGAATCCATTCTGTTCCAACTAATTCCACCATCTTTTGCCAAGTTGCCAAGGGCAAATCTTTTGCTTCAGATAAAATATTATCTCTATCTGCTTTACTCAGGTCTTTAACCTTTAACGGAGAAAAATCTTTAACAATTTCAAAATCGCTAATTTTGATAACTCTTTCTGCAGCGTAAGTCTTTGCTAAGGTCATAGTTACTAGATCTGTACTATTCCCAGGTTTCCAACCGCCGGCAAAATAAATTCTATGCCCCTCAACTCTCTTGGTAGGATCTTTAATAACATCTGGATAAACTTCTACTTTTGCTTCTTGAAACTTCTTAATAACATATTCTGCATTTTCCCAAGTAGCTTCGATGCCTAACCAATCTCTTCTATCTGCATCTGCATTTGGCTCTTCTTTTTGTTTTTTCCTAGCTAAGGCTCCGCCACCAATAATAATCATAAACTCTTGTTTAGAATATTTCTTTGTTAAGTCAATTAAACTGTGTATAAAGTCGTCGTCATAATTATCTTCATTTGGTCTAACTTTACTACCACCATATTTGATTATGTTCATTTTTCTACCTCTAGCCAAAAGGGAGATCTAACCTTAAGACATCCATTTTGATTCTTCTTTTCTTTCTTCAATATAATTTGCAAACAATTTCTGAGTTGTTTTTGTTGATAAGGGACGATTAATTAATTTCTCATCATTCTTAATGTATTCTAACATAGCTTTATGATTCAACTTTAAATAATCTGCTATGGCAACAAAGCCCTTTTCTGTTGCTAACCACATGAAATCCAGATCGTTAAAAACTCCCAGAATAATATCATTCTTATAAACTTCATCATCACCAAAAGCCCAATTGTCATGCACAGAAACATAATAAACAATCTTTTCAACTTTGTCTTTAGGATAATCCACTTTTTCCAAAATCTCTTTAGCAATTTTTGCACCTTCTTCCATGTGCGCTTTTCTTAAATCCAAATTAAAAGGATTATCTTTAGGAACTTTGGCATAACCTACATCATGTAAAATAACTAAAGGAAGTAATAAAGAATCATCAATCTTTTCCATCTGACAAACTAGAAAAGCATCTCTCATCATCCACTTAATGTGAGCAATGTCCATAGGTCTACCTTGTTCATAGTAAGGTTGAGCTAATTCCCAGATTTTAAAATAAATTGGATCCATAAAAGGGGAAAGAAGAATTGAGATTTATTAAATTTTTGGAAAAAAGAAAGAAATCATCAGCTTAAGAATTACTCTTAAAATAAACTTCAAAGTCTTCTAAGGCTTTTGGATCTAGTCCAAGCATGTTTAACTTCTTTGCTTCTTCAACTGAAAACCAAGACATTCCATCACCTTCATGAAGAACCATGGTATCAAAATCGTCTAAATTAATTAACTGCAAAAAAACATGTTGTTTAATCTCTGCCATTTCTCCATTCTTAAGAAGTTTAGCATAAGCCACATATTCTTTTAAAAATTTAAAATCCTTAAGATTAAACTCTAATTCTTCTTTAATCTCTCTCACAATAGCTTCTTCAGGACTTTCACCAGATTCAATCTTGCCACCAAAGTAACTCCATTCTTCACCATATTTGCTCATAATTTTACGATTCTGCAAAAGAATTTTACCATTACGATCAAAAAGAATAATCAAAGAAAGGTTTTTTACAAACATTTACTTTCTCTTAATTTCCTTAATTCCGTTCATGTAAGGAACTAATGCTTTAGGAATCTTTACAGTTCCTTCCTTAGTCTGAAAGTTTTCTAAGATTGCAACTATTGGCCGTGTATCAGTTACGGCCGTATTGTTCAATAAATGAACATATTCCTTCTCGCCAGTTTTTCTCTTAAACTTAGTATTTAGAGAAACTGCTTGATAGTTTGTACAGTTTGAACAAGAAGTAACTTCTCGATACGCACCTTTTCCATCTTTCTGGCCTGGCATCCACGCTTCGATATCATATTGTAAGGATTGTTTATTGCCAATATCGCCAGTACAAATTCTTACAACTCTAAATGGAATTCCTAATTCTTTAAACATTTCTTCAGAATTCATTTGCATTTCATTGAAAAATTTAGAAGAATCTTCTGGCTTACAATAAACAATCTGTTCAACCTTGTTAAACTGATGAACTCTAAAGATTCCTTTATCATCTCTGCCATGAGTTCCAAGTTCTTTTCTAAAACAAGCTGAAATCCCACAAATTTTCAAGGGTAATTCCTTCTCTTCTAAAAGTTGATCTTTTTTCAAAGCAACCAAAGGATGTTCAGAAGTCCCAATTAAATACAAGTCTTCATTTTCAATTTTGTAAATTGTATCTTCAAATTCTGATAAATTTACTCCACCTTCAAGAGCAGCACGATTTAACATATAAGGTGTTTGAATTAATGTATATTTCTTCTTAAGCAAACGATCAATTGCAAATCTCTGTAAAGCTTGAGATAATAAAACTGCTTCATTTTTAAGGTAATAAAATCTTGCCCCAGTAGTTTTTGCCGCTGTATCCAAATCAATCAAATCTAATTCCAAACCAAGTTGAATATGATCTTTAATCTTGAAATCAAACTTGGGAGTTTTACCAATTTTCTTAATTTCTTCATTTTCAGAATCATCTTTTCCTTTTGGCACAGATTCATGAAGTACATTTCCAATTAAATTTAAAGCAGAATTTCTTTTCTTTAACAATTCTGTAGCTTTATCTTCTTGAGATTTAATAGTATCAATAACTTTACGCATTTCCTTAATTTTCTTATCTGCTAGACTAGATTTGCCGGATTTCTTTGCTTCATTGATTTCCTTACTAACCACATTTCTTTTATGGTTCAGTTCTTCCATCACTTTAAGTTCTCGTTTCCAGTCTTGGTCCAACTTAAGAACTTCGTCAACTTTCTTGGGATCGCGGTCCCGTTTTTTCTCTGATGCTTTTACAACATCAGTATTTTCCCGTACAAAATTTATGTCTAGCATAGTGTAAAGAAGAATAGTTAAGATATTTAAGCGTTTTGGCACAAAGCAATAAATATATAAATCAAAAGGATATACTTTTACCAAGTAAAAGAGGAAGTATATGAAGATTAACAGATTTATCTTAGTTTTGAGCATAATTTCATTAGTTTTAATTACAAGTTCTTTAGCAAATGATTTGCCGCCTGGGTGGCATTCTTGCAATCTGGACTTGGATTGTGAACTATTATACAGCGATCTGCCAGAACTTGTAATAAATGAAAACTTTTATCCAAGGTGTAATTTAGTTACAAAAACATGTTATGAATCCGAGACCCCTGGTGATTTAGAGATCCCAGATGATATTCCAGCAATACCAACAACTAATCAAACTACAAACACCAGTATTGCTAATATCACTAATGCTAACGCAACAACAGTACAATCAGCAGTATTAAATTCTCAAGTAACAGATTTGAAAAAAGAAAGTGCAGACATAAAATTAAGAATTAATTCTTTAGAAAGTACAAGTGGTGTTTTTGAACAACAGTTGACAGGATTAAATTCCGAATTACAATCTTTAAGTGCAAGTTTACATAACTTAGAACAAGTCCAAGGAGAACTGAATGCAGTTGCAGTAGGATTAGCAGGATTACAACAAAATTTAGAAAATACTACTTTAGAAGTTGCTGCCATTGAAGCTAATTTAGCCAAGAAAGCTGCTCGAAACAAAACCATTGGAATTATTTCTGTAATTTTATTAATATTATTGGTTTTTGGATTTTTAACTTATTATATGGTTGGAAAGAAAAAACCTTTTGGCAAGGTTGATGAAAAAATTGTTTCTTATATTACAAGTTATATTAAAAAAGGATGGAAATATCCCCACATTAAAGAGAAATTAATGAGTTCTGGCTGGTCTGAACAAGAAATTCAGTGGGCTTATAAAGAAACTATAAAAAATAATTATAAAAAATATAAACAAGGCAGTTCTAAAAAAAAAGTTAATTCTTCTAAACCTACAGAAGTAGGTATGGATAAGAACAAGGTGATTACTATCGCAGTTGTAAGCGTGTTATTAATTATTGGAATAGTATTTGTTCTTAATGGTACAACCGGACAAGCAATATCTTTTCAGAAATTTATTAATGATGGAAAAGTAAGTTATGGTGTTGAATGTACTGCACCCCATGTTTTGAATCCAGATAAAGATGGATGTTGTTTAGATTTTGATAATTCTGGAAAATGTGATTACATTGAATTAAAAGAACAAAGTGTGGTTAAGGTTTCTTCAGGTAGTGCCTGTTCAGATAGTTTTCAATGTCAACAAGGTGAATATTGTATTGATAATAGCTGTCAAACTTTAGCATCTCAATACAAAGGATTTGGAGATTGTTCCAAACAATGTAATACTTATGCAGTAAAAATAAGTACTAATGATGGAGAGACTTATCCAGTTAAACCAGGACAAGGAAGTTATACTGCTGCTGGAGCATTAGAATGGAAAATATTAGATGGTCCAACACATTGTAAGGGTGAGCCTGCATTTGTTCCAATAAAAGTTATTCGTAAAGATGTTGGAGAAATTATTAACCAAGAACTTTTTGCTTTAACACAAGGCGAAACAAGTCCAGTAATTACTCATCCAACCGTTCCAGTTTCTTTTACAATTAAAGTGGATAGAATCTTTGAATGGTGTCCCGAGTAGAAATTAAGTTAAAGCAACATTGCCAAAGGAGGCACATTTTAGGGTTTTAATTCTGATAAGAATTACGGAACGTTAGTGAAGTGTAAATTAAACCATAAAATTATGGTGCCGTGCATGGTGCTTTAAAATCACTAAAGTAACTTTTTCATTTCTAGATTATTAAAAACATCAATTGCATTATGGAAAAAAGGAGTAACATGTTCCTTGGCCATTTCTATTGAAACCCATTTATGATCTGTATGTTCTTCACTTAATTGAACATTATTATGTAATGGTTTACATAAGAATACTAACATTGTAATTGTTTGATCATCAGAACGTACAAAATGGCGCACGTCCATGATTTGTTTAACTTCAATATCTAAGCCAGCTTCTTCTTTTGTTTCTCTTTTAACGCCTCCATGAGGATGTTCTCCAAGTTCTAATCTTCCGCCCGGAATTTCCCACATGCCTGGCTTCATAACATCATCACTTCTACGTTTCATTAGAAGAAGTTCATTTTTATCATTCACTATAAACGATTTTGCTGCAACCCTAAAATCCACCATTTGGATAAAGAAATAGTTGTGATTTATAAGTATTATTGACTACTAGAGGTCATAATGTTGGAATCAATTGATGGAAGGGGAAAGTCTATTTTTATTTATCCCAAAATTGATGTGCTTCTTTTTCCATCTTTTCTAAACGATCATAATAATCTGGAAATTCATTTAGATGTGCTAAAGCAATTTTTCCAGTGATCAAAGGATCATCATTAGTCACATTAGTATTTTCATCCACATTTCCATGTTCTAATTCAATGTCCATTCCTTTTCTAAATTGCTCGACATCAAACTTATCCCATTTTATTCCAAGTTTACTGCCAATCAGTTTTGCTTCTTCTTCATTAAATTCTTTTTTATATTCCATTAATATCACCTTACCAAGTAATAATCTGTAAGAACATATAAATTCTTTGCCCCTCTACCAATTAAGTCTAACAATAATCACTTAACTTATTTCTCAAAAAAAAGTCAAAACGAGATAAGAATTCTTTAGTATGGGCATAATCTTTTGAGACTAACATTTCATAAACCTCTTTGCTAAAACAGTGAGCGCAAATTCCCATCTCTTTTCCACACTTAATACACCAAGTATCTCCAGGAACGTCAGCTTCAATAATATCTTCCGCTAACTTAGGATCATGTTCCTGAACAACAAATCGCATTTTCTTTGCTAAACATTCTGTACATATTGGATTTGTAATAATGTCATCACACTCCACACATCGATTTGAAACGGCTGAATAATCCATATTTTGGGGTAAGTAAAGCTTATATATATTGATAATCTATGTATTGTATATGGTTTATATTAGAGTCAAGAAAATCAGCAAATATCAGTATACATATTTAGTTGAAAACATTTCTACAAAGCTGGGACCAAGACAAAAAGTTAAGCAATATTTAGGGAGAGTTTACGACCTAAAGAAGAGTAAAGAAGTAGAAGAGGGTTTTAATGGCCATAGTAAAAAAGAAATTCTTCTTAACTTAGTTCTCCCAGAATTAAAAGTAAGAGGATTTAAAGAAAGTAAAGAATTATATATTAACAAAAATTTGGTTTTTGATACTAAAAATTTTACATTAAAAAAGATAACTAAAGCAAAAACAAGTAAAGATGCTGTATTAAAACTTAATGAAGGTTATCTTTGTTCTTTTACATTAGACAGAATTCTTAAATTTGAAAAAAGTGAGAATGTTAAGAAGGATGCACAAGTTCTTGCAAAATATTTCTTAGAAGCTGGCTTGTTAATTAATCAACAGACTTTTGTTTCTTTTTACCAAATGATCTAGTTCTTAGTTTTCGTGCAGTAATATAAGTGAGAGAAATTAAGATAACTGAATAGTTTAAAGTCAGGAACCAAGGTTGGCCCCAACTAAATCCTGGGAAGAACCAATTGCTAACTGGCCATAAGAATGGAGTTGGCAAGAAGTCTCTTGAATGAGTAGGAATGTCCATTAAGATATGAATTGGCCAGGCATAAACATACCAAGGGATTTTCTTAAAAACCAAATAAATAACTCCAGCAACCACTAAGAATATAATTAAGCTGTGTGTAACACCATACAAAGAAACCATCCAAGAGGGAATTTCTAACAAATTTGGTTTTCCTGCACTCATCCCATTAAAAAATAGGTTATAAATCATAAATATAAACCAAGATAACGTGTCTGGAAGTACTCCAAAAGCTATTGCTGCCCAGATCGGTTTTTTCTTATTGAAGAGAATAAGACTCCATAATCCATGTGCTAGATAATCCATATTAGAAAGGAATGAGAATTAGTTTATAGATTTAACTACATAGAAATTCTTAAAAGAAATTTATTGTTTTTCTGATATTTTACGACCATTATAGCCCATACTCTTTACAGAACGATACATAAATTGAGCCATATCCATTAGGATTGGGGCACTACCAACAACATCCGGGATATAACCCATTGTTTCAGCATCGGCTCCAAGATAAGCAGCTATTCCACTTACAACGGGAGTTAAAATTTGCCCTGCACCAAAACCACGCACTGCACTTTTAATTAATCCAAGAGTTAAGAACAGACTAGGTTCAGTTTTACCTACATGCTGAAGATCATGTTTTGGGTTAATTTCTCTTACTACAGCGTCCAATGCTTGTCTTAATTTTGCCATACTATTAAATAAGAACTACCATTTATAAATCTTTCCACCTTAGTTACTCGTAAGTGACAAAGACTTAACTACATAAGGGCCCTCTAAGGTATAGCCAAGTTTGTAATAATACTCTCTAACACCAATGCCAGAGATAACAATTATCTTATTTTTATTGTGTTCTTTACAAATGTTTTCTGCTTGGGCCATTAACTTCTTTCCCCATCCCTTGTGTTGGACATCTCCAGACTTACCAATGCCAGCAGAAGTTCCGTAAACGTGTAATTCTCGAACAATAGCAGAATCTTTAGTAATTTCTTCTCTTAATGATTCAGAAGGAAATCTTAGCCTTAAGAAACCAATAAGAAGATCATTCTTAACATCTTCAACAGAAATAAAAAATTCTTTACCATTAGAAGCACCATATTCCTTAACTTTAATTTCTACAGAGTCCCAATCAATTTCTTTTCCTTTTGGTTCTCTACATCTAATACATCTACAAGCAGGATTATATTTTTGGAATAAATATTGCCTTAAGTTAGTCATCTCAACACCCGCAGCAATTTGATAAGTAGGAATGTCTCTTTGGATTCTCATAATTCTACAATACTCTGGAATAAATGGTTTGAATTCTGCAATTAATTTAGCTGCTTGATCTGCGTTTAGGGGAGTAAACTTACCCTCTTCAAACTCTTGAAATAATTTTGTTCCTTTAGTAACCATACAAGGATATAATTTTAACATGTCTGGGCAATAATCAGGATCAGAAAATAATTGTTTCATACCTTCTAAATCTTTATCATAATCAATTCCTGGAAGTCCAGGCATATGATGGCCAGCTACTTTAAATCCTAAATCTTTCAAAGTTTGAATTGATTTCTTTGTATCTTTTGTAGAATGTCCTCTTTGAATTCTTTCTAAAGCAGCATCGTAAACAGATTGAATTCCTAATTCTACTCGAGTACAGCCCAACTTTAACATTTGGTTACCTTGTTCTAATAATCCATAATCAGGTCGAGTTTCAATACACAAAGCCACGCACTTAACTTTAGAAGACTCATTGTTAGTTTGTTCTTCTAATAATTCACAATCTCCTTTTAACTCAAATAGTTTCTTCTGAATTCTTTCTGTTCTTTCTGGATCTCCTAAATTTTCCACAGGCAGTTCAAAAAATTCTTTAAATTTAAGATAATCAAACTCTTCATTAGAATAAAACATTTTAGAAAAGTCGTTCATTGCTTTAAATGCATATTTGATGTATTCATCTTGATATTCAATAGGATAGCTGGGAAATGTCCCACCCATAATAATCAGTTCAATCTTTTCACAACTATGTCCCAGAATAACATATTGTTCAAGTCTATTAAACACTTGCAAATAAGAGTCATACTTGTTTCTAATTCCCCTCATAGTAGCTGGTTCTCTTCCAGTATATGATTGGGGAACATCGCCAAATTCTGATTCTAAGCCGCCAGGACACATAGTACACTTTCCATGTGGACATTTCATTGGCTTGGTCATAATTGCAACAGGAGAAACTCCAGAAATGGTTCTAGTGGGCTTGGTAATTAACTTTGATTTTAAATTAGTAATTTCTTTCTCATCTGCGTTTAATAGAATTTGAATATTAGTTGGAATGTATTTTAATTTATGCTTCATGGACAAATCTCTTTTTAATTTGGCCCATTGACTAGCATTGGGGGTAGATTTCTTCAGTTCTGAGATTATTTCTTGGTAAAAGTCCATTTTTAGTTAACTTTGAAGTGTTTTTATTAAAGTTTCTGGCAAGAATTCACTATTGCATAAAAGTAACAAGGTCAAAAAATTTATAAAGAAATCAACATTTTAATATATATAACAATTAATTTTACAATAGAGGATACAAAAAATGACTGAAGATTATAAAGTAAGAAAACTTATTGATTTAGCAACTGATGCTCCAGCATTAAAATTTGATGCAGGAAAAGATTATGCACACATGTTAAGATTTGCAGACAGAGAAAACGTTGCCAATGTCGTTAATTGGTTACAACAAGGAAGGCTAGAAGTTTACTTAACAGCAGGAGTTCTAGACACCAATCTTCGAGGTGAAGGAAGACAATATGGTGATGTTGATTTATTAGCAGTTGGCAGATTAGATCAAATTGGCGAAGTTGGAGAACAATTACATTGTGCTAGTAGTGAAGAGGCAAAAGATTTCTTTAGAACAGATAAGTTAGTTGGGACTGAAACAAGATTACCTTTTGAGCATGGTTAAACTAGATTTGGAGTAACAAATACTTATGAATGGCGAGAACCAGTAGAAGGTGAAACACGTTTAGTTTCATTATATCTTTCATTACAACCAACGGACAGATGGGGTATTAAAGCTGTTGCTCCCTTGTGGAAAGGTTTATTCTCTTCTGAAATAGATTTAGTTTTAGCTACTCATGAACAAGTAGATGAAGGAATTATAGACGCTAAAGGTCAAAAGCACATAATTGGTCCAATAGATCTACGGTATGACGCTTTGGATGGATTTATGGATGGTAAAAAACCAGGTAGTCCAGACGACGAATAAGTAATTGCGTGGGAATATCTACCGATATCTTTATAAACCAACTATTAAATTTAAAGCAGAATAGTAACAGAAATCAAAATTTCTGGGACTCTCTTCAATTATAGGTAAATCAGATGGTAACAAGAATAGGAACAAAGCAAAGGAAAACAAGACATAAGCTTACACAACATTACAGAAATAAAGGTAAGGTCCCTTTAAGTCAATACTTTAAAATTCTTAAAGAAGGAGACAAAGTTGCTTTGGTAATAAACCCAAACATCCAAGAAGGCAGATTTTTTCCTAGATTCCACGGAATACATGGAACAGTAATGGGAAAGAAAGGATTTTGTTATAATATTCAAATTAAAGATGGCGGTAAACAAAAAACATTATTTGTCCATCCAATGCATTTAAGGAAGTCAGAAACGACAAAACCTGTAAAACAGATTTAAGGTAACTAAAATGGTAAACCCCCAATTTATTGAACAGAAATCAATTTCTTTGTTAGAAGCTAAAGAAGCAATAGAATCTATTGAAAAAAGAGATAAAGAATTAAATTACTTGTCTAATAAAACCAAGGAATACTTAGACCAATTTGTTAATCTTAATAGAGCAAGAAAGAATGAATTAGAAAAAAAGTTACAAGATCTTGATCTAACTAGGTTAAAAGAAGAACATATTGCTAAAATCTGCGATTTTCTACCCCAAACAGTTGACGAGCTGAAAGTTGTATTACAAGCATACCCATTAAGTATGCCAAAAAAAGACCATGAAGAAATCGTTAAAACTGTTAAGGCATTCATTACTCAATAAAAGCGAGCTTACGTTTTTAAAGCGTAATTTTTATTAACTCTGAAATATTTATAATACAAAAGTAACTAAAATGAACCCAACTGAAAAACCTCAAACTAGGGAAGAGAACGCGATTGTGTTAGATTACCTAGAACATGGGTATCCTTTTGAACAAGGAACCATGAAGACGCCTATAGTGCAAGCTTTAGGTTTAACACATCTAACTATCATGGAATTAATCCCTAAGAAAGGAGTTCATTTACAACCTTATCAAGAGATTTACATTGGAGAAGGTAAAAGAGAAGAAATCCACCACATTAAAGGAAAAATTCCAATGGAAAAGTTAACTTCTACTGCTAGAAATGAGTTAAAACACGTTATTGAAGAACTAATAACTAAAGATGAAACTCGGTTCATTAAATTCTTTAACAGTGCTCAACCTTTAACAATGAGGATGCATCAGTTGGAATTACTTCCAGGACTAGGAAAGAAACACATGTGGGAAGTTATCCTAGCTAGAAAAGCTAAGCCTTTTGAAAGTTTTGAAGACATAAAAGCAAGAGTAAAGTTAATTCCAGATCCAAAAGGAATGATTATTAAAAGAATTCTTGCTGAGTTAGAAGGAAAAGAAAAGTATAAGTTATTTGTAGCCTAGTTCAAGTATCTTCTCAGCCAAAGTATTGGGCAAATACCAATCAGGGAATATTAATTCTGGATCTTTCTCAAATCTTCTTCTTGTTTCTGTTTCATCACCAAATCGTTTAGGAGAAACAATTACTGAAGGCAGACTCATCATAACTCCATCTGGGCAAAAATAAATGTCGCTATGATCAAGAGTATAATCTCGAAAATGCTGTTCAACTAAAGAAACAATTCCAGCCCGACCAATATTTAATCGATCTTCTGGAGGTAATGCCACATGTGTTTGTCCCCTAAATCTTTCAATTGCGTAACCTTCAGATTCTATTCCGGGGATAAGACGAGGATTAATTCCAGGCGTATTACAGTCTCTAATATCCATTAAGAGATCTTGAACTTTAAGATATATAAAAATATAGGCACAAAAATAAAATAATGACGCTAGAAACCGTGCAGAAAACAACGATTTTCTGTGGTTTTAGAATCCATAGGGGATTCTAGAAACCTTTATAAATAACCCCAAATTCTAGCTTAAACATGGCTAAATTAAGAAAGTTTGCAGCATATCACCGTTTGGAAAGACCATACACTAGAATTAGTAAGTTTACTAAAAAGAATTATGTTCGTGGTGGATTCCCACACATGAAGGTTATTAAGTTTGATATGGGCGACCCAAGAAAAGAGTATGATACTGTTATCAAACTAAATTCTGGAACAGCTATGAATTTTAGACATAATGCATTAGAATCTGCAAGAATGACGTCTAACAGATTACTTGAAAAAACTATTGGTAAAGATTATCATTTAAGAATCAAAGTTTATCCATTTCATGTTTTAAGAGAAAACCCATTAGCTTCTGGTGCTGGTGCAGATAGAATGAGCACGGGTATGAAGAAATCTTACGGAAAGTCCATTAGCTGTGCTGCTAGAGTTAAAGAAGGACAAACAGTAATGGAATTAAGAATTAACAAAGGAAATATTAAATTAGGTAGGCTTGCATTAGAAAGAGCAGCTAAAAAGTTTCCTTGTACTTGTAAAGTTAGAGTTCAATAAAAGAGAAATCCTCCAGATTTCTGGTCATTCCTTACGGAATAGAATCTTATTTTTCTAATTTCTGTTTTAATCTTGCTAACTTCTCTTCAACATCTTGTAATTCATTCTTTGGTAAAGGATTCTTACCTTCAGTTTTCTTAGATATTCTAATAACTTCTTCTTGGGCTTTTCTTTCTACTGCTAATTTCTCTGGAGATTTAACCTTCTTCTTAGGAAAGATCTTTCTAAGTAACAATCCTGGATCTCTAGTACTGTTTGCTAAGGTACTCGTTACCTTGTTCAATTCACGATCTAAGAACTTATTTCCATAAGGTTTCTTTCTGTCTGGTATTCTTGTAATAACCTTAATATTTTTTGGGATGCGTTTGCCTGGTTGAGTTAACTCATTCTTAACAAAGTCTAATTCTTTGCTTAATTTAATGTTTTCTTCTGAAGCCTTTATTACAAGTGGTTTTCTTGCAGGATAACCATGTAATTTAGCATCAACTTTTCTTAAGCCCCTTTGCAGAACTAATTCTTTAATTCCATACTTATTAACTTTAAGTTTCTGCTTAACTTCTTTCTTAATTTCTGGTTGAGATAATTTTTGTTCTAATTGTAATAGTTTTTGATTAACAATATCATATTCATCTTTTAATGAAGGTTGATCCATTTTTACTTTCTTATGCTTGCCTTTTTGGATAACAATTGGTCCCTCTCCATCTTTGGTTATTCTTTCTTCAGGAAAGAGCTTCTGGATTACCGTACTCTTTCTAATTTTTCTTCTTTTGTTAATCAAACTAATTACTTTTATGATTACTAATATCAAAAGTACAAACAATACAAAAGATACACCGTAAGTCAAATAGATATCAAACTCAGGCACTAAGGCAATTGCCCCACCAAATAAAGGAAGGTCTTCATTAATTGCTTTCTCTCCACTCAAAACCGACTCTTCAGTTACTTCTTCTGATGTTCCTCCTATTTCTTTTGGAGCTTCTTTTACTTCTTCTGGGACTTCTTCAGTAGGACATATCCCACAATCACCAGGACAACTATCACAGGTTTCTCCACCAGCACATACAGTATCTCCACAAACCACACTACTACCACCACCGCCGCCACCAGAAGAACCTCCCGTAGGTGTTTCAACAGCCACAGCATAATTTTGGGCAATGGTTCTGTTTACATCTGCCCAGTTTGATTCAGAAAGATTATCATAAGACAAACAGTTCCAAGTATAAGTTCCAACACCAAGTTCTAAAGTCCAATTACTACTATTAGAAGTTCCCGTAATGTTTGTAGTTTGATTTAATGCAAAGTTATTGTTAGCATTATCAGTTAAGTATAATGAAATATTTTGCAAGTCTGTTAAGTCCGTAGCATTACATTCAAAGGTAACGTTAATAATTACAGCAGAGTCATTAGTATAACTAGCTGCAGGAGAAACTAATTCAACAATTGGATATTGGGTAACGTTAACCCAATATGTTTCTGAACTTGCAGAATAGTTCTGTGTTGATTGATACAAACAAGTGATGTTGTATAACCCTTCAGAACTGAAAGTAGTAGAGTTTCCTAAAGGAGAAGTTCCTGAATTAATTAACGTGCCGTTATTGTACAAGTAGACATCACTTTCTCCAGTTATTAAAGTACAGTTCAAATCAATTGTTGATCCAGCAGCCAGAGAAATATTACTCTCTGAATTATTTATGGTTGTGTTTACTTCTGATGATGTTTGAGCAACTGTAAAAATTTCTTCATCATAATAACTAGAGTAATTACTTTGATCTGTCCTTACAACAGTAAAATTATAACTTCCTACTGCCAAAGATTGCACAGAATTATTAGTTGTAGAGGTTCCGTTCCGATACAGAATAAATGCAGAAGTACAATTAGTATATGCTTGGAAAGCAGCTGGATAAGTGAGTGGAGATGTTTCATTAAATCCAACATCGCAATTTTCAGTATTTTGTGAAATAGTAAAGTTCCATTGTGTTGTTTCATTCCACTGATTAGTAGAATCGTTTGCATAAGACTTCCAATAATGTGTTCCGACTGGCAAGATTACAGAGTAGTTGTAAATAGATGCAGTAATGTTATTCATACTGTAATTTGTTGCAGTGCCTGAATAATTACTTTCTAAGTAAACTATGCTAACACTATTATCATCTGCCCAAGTAATGTTAAATTCTGATAATGTTGAAGAGGAATAAGTACTAACTATATTAGTTGAATTAGTACTCCAAGTAGGAAAATTGTCAACAGTATAATTTAAGGTAATTGTTCTATTTGTGTCCCAATCTGATTGAGAAGCGTTATCATAAGCTAAGCAGTTCCAAGTATAATTACCAGTTGTTAGGTTTAAACTCCAAGAACTAGAATTAGAAGTTCCATTAATGTTTGTAGTTTGATTTAATACAAACGATTGGTTTGTTGAATTTGTTAGATATAATGAGATGTTAACTAATTGATTATCATCTGTAGCATTACAAGAGAAATTAATCTCAGTAATTGCAGCAGTATCATTAATATAATTTGCAGCAGGAACAACTAAGGTTGTAGTCGGAGCGCTATCTGCCGCTTCCTGCGTAGTATAATTACTAAATGAACTAACGTTAGCATAAAGAATACTGCCAGAGTAACTAATGTTACAGATGTTTGAATTATCACATCTTGTTCCATCTTTCATTAACCATGGTGTAGAAACATAACTGAGGTTATAAAACTCTAATTGAGCAGAAACATTTAATCCCCCATTGTTTGTAGAGTTCACAAAAATGGAGTTATTACTAATTTGAACATCAGAACTTAAATTTGTACCTGTTCCGTTTATCAAATTGGAGAACTCAATTAATCCATAATTGGTATTTTTAAAATTAACTATAGATTCATTAATGAAATAACTAGCAATGTTCTGGTTGATTAAGTATGTGCCATTACCAGAATCAAGTATGTTTAAGTCATAACCAACTATGTTGTTAAAAGTATTATTAGTAAAGTTGTTATTTATGGGGGTTGATATACTACTATCTATTCTAATTGCATCCCCACCACTTTCAAGAACAGTGTTATTTGTAAATACATTATTGCTAGACGCCTCTGTTATGAAAAAGGCATGATCTGAAGAATTAATAGAGTTCCCTGTAATTGTAGATCCAGAAGAAGATGAACCTAAGTTAATCCCATATCCATTAATATCAAAAGTATTACCATCAATAGTTAAAATAGAACTCTGCGATATTATTCCCATTGTACCGCCAGTGATGTTGTTGTTTTGAATGGTTGAATTTGTAGTTGAGCTAATCTCCAGCCCATATCCATCAACGAATGGAGAACTTGAAAGAATAATTACATTATCAGATATATTCAGGTTGGAAGAACTCAACAAATATATGCCATCAGCAAAATCATAGACTGTAGTAATGGTGTTATTAATAATAGTACCATTATCCACTCCACTGAAATATATTGCGTGTTTATAACTAGTAATGTTATTACCCTCATAAAGATTACAATTCTTGACAGTAATATTATCAAAACCAGCTGAATTATTAACACCATAACCCAAAGAACCAGAAGTTGAATATGTAACATTGTATCCAGCACAATCTAAAACAACATTACTAGCATTAATATTGAAACAAGATCCGCTGGAATTTACATTATTCAATAAAGCCAGATTAGAATTTACAAATCCACAAGAGGAAGTAGGTGCTGCTTGCGTAGTATAATTACTAAACGAACTTACGTTAGCATAAAGTGTTCCAGCCGAATAACTAATGTTACACAAACCACTATCATTATCACACCTAACCCCATCCTTCAATAATTGTGGAGTACTTACATAACTTAAGTTGTAAAGCTCTAGTTGGGCAGACTTATTTAGTCCAATATTATTTGTGGAGTTAACATAAATGGAGTTATTATTTATTTGAACATCAGCACTTAAATTTGCACTAGTTCCGTTTATTAATTCAAGATATTTTATTTCTCCCTCATCCGTATCTTTAAAGTAAATAAGAGATCCGGCACCAGCGATAGAATAATTGGTAATAACTTGATCAATTAAATAAGTTCCATTTATTCCTTCATCCAAGATATTTAAGTCATACCTAGCAATATTACTAAAAGTATTATTTGTGAAGTTGTTATTCTCAGGGAAATTTGTAAGGGTTGCATCTAAGACAATCACATCATTTCCAGATTGAGTGATATTATTGTTCTGGAAGAGGTTATTATTTGAATCTTTATAAAACTCAAATGCAGACGAGGACGAACCACTGACATTAATTATATTATTCTGAATTGTGGAGTTAGATGATTCTGAAAAATACATACCTGGTCCAATATCTCCAGTAGTAGTTACAACATTATTTTGGATTGTTGAATTAGAAGCAGAGTTAAGATAGATCCCATATCCATATTCTCCTGCAGTACTAATAGTATTGTTCTGAATGGTTGCAGTCGTGTCATCACGAACAAAAACCCCATAAGCAAAATCCCCAGTAGTACTAATAGTATTGTTCTGAATAGTTAAAGAAGAGAAATGAAGACGAAGACCATATGAACTATCTCCAGTAGTGCTGATAGTATTATTAATTACTGTTCCGTTGTAAGAATTTAAGAAGTAAATGGCTGGTTGTTCCTCAGTGGTAGCGTTACCCAACACAAACCCACAATTTTGAATGGTAAGATTATTAAAATTATTTATATACACTCCAACCTCATCTGCCCCTCCAGAATTGGAGTAATTAATAGTATATCCAGCACAATCTAAAACAACATTACTAGCATTAATATTAAAACAAGTTCCGGTTGAAGTAACATCATTAGTTAAAGTTACACTGGAAGTTATCATGCCACAAATATTAACAACAACCAAACTAGCATTATTCCAATCAGTTTCATAATCTGTTCCATCGTAAGCATTAACTGAACAGGTCCAGTTCTCACCAGTGGTTGTATTCCCCGAAGTTAAATTTGCAATGTTAAACAATGTACCAGAGGTAAATGCACCACTTTGCCCACTAAGGTAAGCCACGGAGTTATTATACCAAGTATAGTTAGCATAAACATTTCCACCATCTGCATCCGTAATGTTAGTGTAACAAGTTAAGTTATCTGTAGTAACATTATTTGCTGAAGTAGCATTTAATATTACTGAAATGGTATTGGGCGCATTGTTACTTACTTCTAACAATGAAAGTTGACTTGTTGAAGCATAGAAATCTTTACTAGTATCTCCAGTAAGGTTATAGGAATCATCACAAATCCCGTCAACGCCAACATCGGAACAGCCTTCTCCCACTGAATCAAAATCATCCCAATAGTTTCCTTGTGTAGATAAATTAAACTCATTAGTTGAGGATTCAGAGTATCCTTGAATCGCACCGCCCTTGTTACTGATAAAATTATTTTTGTAAATTAGGTTGTTTTGGGCGTTTGCATCTAAATGAATAGCATAGTCTGGATTAGACTCAACATGATTTAAAGTAACGTTGTTGTTAAGAACTTGATTCGACCCCGTGCTGCTATCAAACCTCATGGCGTAATCTCCGTTTGAAGACATGTTGTTTGATTTGATAGTATTGTAATTAGACCCATAATAAACATAAATTGCATAGTTATCATTACCAACAAAAGTGGAATTAGAGATAACATTATTTTCACCATAATCCATACGGATGCCGTAATCAAAGTTATCAAAAGTACAATTGTTAATGGTCAAAAAGTCTTCATCATAAATATAAATTCCTTCGTCACTGCCACTTCCTTGTAAAGTCGCACCGTTACATTCAAGGACAACATTGTTTCTAACAGTCATTGACCCGCCCGCATATGGGCCAGAGCCCTCTACAACTTCTATTGTTTTGTTTGCACTATGTAAAGCTGAAATGACAGAAGTTAGGGTAGCATTCACCCCCCAGTTTATTTCCCGAGAAGCTGAATCATTAACATATATTGTTCCAGTTGGAGCGGGACCACAATCTGCAGGAGGAACTCCATGGTCCCCAGTCGTTTGTCTCATACTACTTCCATAAAGGTTACCATATCCGTTAACACAAAAGTTTTGGTCAGCTTGATTATTCTCATAAAAACCCTTGTCATCATCAAAGATATTACCCCAAAAGTTGTTGTTGTCCGCATTAGTGTTTATATAAACGGCATCAGAACCAAAACTTCCGGAAAAGTTGTTATGGTTAATATTCCAATTATCACCGTCATTTAATCGAATACCATACTGTACACCAGTGTTAGCAACAAAGTTATTGTTAGAGATGTTAGCTTGAGTATCTGCAATGTTAGAATAAACACCATAATCAAAGTCCTCAAAGTAACAATCGTGGATATTAATATTTGAGTCCAGGACCTGAATGCCAAGCTGGTTATTATTACCTGCACTTGAAGGACGAAGAGTAAAGCCCTGGCAATCAACTTCAACATTATCCCCAGTGGTGTAAGCACCATAATAATCTAAAGAATAAAAATTAGTTAAAGTGTCATTAGTAAGCATAACAACACTTTGATTAGCACTACGTAAAGCAGTACCAAAATCAGGGACATAAGTAGCATTCCCACCCCAATCAATGATTCGAGATGTTAAACTCTCATTAACATAAATGGTACCATTAGGAGTAGGACCACAATCATCTTCAGGAACTCCCTTACCATCAGATTCAACACGAACAGTGCTTCCATAAAGGTTACCATAACCATTAACACAAAAGTTTTGGTCAGCTTGATTCAATTCATAAAAACCCTTATCGTCATCAAAGATATTACCCCAAAAATTATTATTGTCAGCATTGGTGTTTATGTAAACAGCATCAGAACTAAAACTTCCGGAAAAATTGTTATGGTTAATGTTCCAATCATCACCATCGTTTAACCGAATAGCATATTGCACACCAGTGTTAGCAACAAAGTTATTGTTAGAGATGTTAGCTTGAGTACCTACAATATTAGAATAAATACTATAATCAAAGTCCTCAAAGTAACAATCGTGGATATTGATATTTGAATCAAAAACCTGAATGCCAAGCTGATTATTATCACCAGCAACGGTTGGACGAAGAGTAAAGCCTTGACAATTAATTTCAACATTATCATTAGTGGTGTAGGCGCCATAATAACCAGCACCAGAATAAAAATTAGTTAAGGTGTCGTTGGTGAGTAACACAACAGTTTTATTAGCACTACGTAAAGCAGTACCAAAGTCAGGAACATAAGTGGCATTACCTCCCCAATCAATAATTCGAGATGTTAAACTCTCATTAACATAAATTGTACCATTAGGAGTAGGACCACAATCAGATTCGGGAACTCCTTTATCATCAGATTCAACACGAACAGTACTTCCATAAAGGTTACCATAACCATTAACACAAAAAATTTGGTCAGCTTGATTAGATTCATAAAAGCCATCGTCATCATCAAAGATATTACCCCAAAAATTATTATTGTCAGCACTAGTATCAAAGTAAACGGCATCGGAAGTAAAAGTTCCAGAAAAGTTGTTATGGCTAATGTTAGAATAATCAGCATTGTCTAACCTAATCCCATATACTACGCCCTCAATAGAATTATCAAAAACTAAAGCTTCCTGTGTCCCCCCAGACGCATAAATTGCCCTCCCAAAGTTTGTAAGATTACAATTTTTAACAGTAACGTTGTTGTAAGCAGTAATAGTTATCCCATAATCGCCAGTTCCTAAATCTCCGGAGATATAACGATTACCACAGTCAATTACAATATTACTGGCACCAACAACTAAACCATGGCCAGTACAATCTAAATCTGTATTTAGGTTTAATGAAGAAGAGATGGTATTCCCACAAGCGGCGTTAGGAACAGGATCACCTTCAAATTTCTTTATCCACCAGTCATAAACGGAAGATCCGCTGATAAGATCATTTCCTAAACCACCAAGATAGATGTTATCACTGGAATCAACAGCCAAGGCATTAGCATAATCTGTTTGATTATTTCCATCAAATGTTAGATTCCAAGTAGTATCTTCAGTACCAGTAGAATTAAACTTTTTCATCCACCAATTAGAATCAGCAGTTACACTTCCAGCATCATAACCGTCTCCCGCAACATAAACATTATTATTACCATCAACAATAACATCACGAGCATAATCATGATCACCAGCAGCATCATAAGATCTATTCCACCCTTCTTCTGTAGTATATTCATAACCAGAACTGTTAAACTTCTTAATTAACCAGTCAGAATCACTAGAACCATCAATTAAATTTGTCCCATAGCCAACAACGTAAAGATTATCATTAGAATCAATTGTAATGGCATAAGCTATATCCACCCCATTTCCATTATCAAAAGTTAAATTCCAATTAGTTAGATCTTCAGCGCCAGAGCTGTTAAACTTTTTAATCAACCAATCAGAACTACTTGATCCACCTACAAGATTTGTTCCATAACCAACAACATAAAGATTATCATTAGAATCAACTTCAATATCATAAGGCACATTTTCTCCACTAGTAAAACTTAAGTTCCAATTAGTTATGTCTTGGGTTCCATTATCATAAAATTTCTTTATTAACCAACCACCCGAAGGATGCGTTCCAACAACATAAACACTATCATTTGAATCAATAGTAATTCCATAAGCTTGTACATTAACAGCCCCGGCACCGGTATAGTTATAATTCCAGTGAGTTAGATTTTCACTCCCCGAAGAATTAAACTTTTTTAGGTGCCAATCCGCACCACTGCCAGAACCACCCATCCTGGAAGCAATACCAACAGCAAATAAGTTGCCTTGAGAATCTAATGCAATTTCTTCAATATGGTCTAACCCATCATTAGGATCATTAAAAGTATAATTCCAATTAACAATGTCCTCAGTACCACTAGAATCAAATTTCTTTATCCACCAGTCAGTTTGAGATAAACTACCAAAAAATCTACTTCCATAACCCGCAGCATAAACATTATCCTCAGAGTCAGTTACAATGGAATAAATTCTATCACTATAACCCACTCCATCAAAGGTTTTATTCCACCCAGTGATTTCATCACTTTCTGCTTCAATTCCAATAATCCCTTGAATTTCGATTGAAGGAGTATCTTGTGCAACAATTATTGATTCAGACCCCGCAATTTCTTCAATCTCTGACTGCAAGCCAATTGCAGCGCCAGTAATTCCGTTACCAAAAGATAAGCTTTCAAAAGACAACACAGACTCTTCAGATCCAGATAAACCAATCAACAAAGTAGCAGCTAGTAGTACAAATAGCCCTAATAACCATTTCTCACTCCTCTTACAGCTTACTTTCTTTCTGCGCGTCATATTTTCTTGATGACTTTATCATAAACCTCCAATAATTGAATTAGCTCCTTTACTTTAAGAGAGTAGAATTTATTTGGGTGGCTAACTCTAACTTTCAAAAAACCCAAATCATAAAGCATTTTTAAATGGCGAGAGGCCAAAGAAACAGACATTTTAGTCTTGGCAGCGATATCTTTTACAGTTAATTCCTTATCTGCAACCAATCTAAGAATCTGTCTTCTAGAAAAAGCACTAATACCTCTTGCTAAACGCTCTTCATTTATTTCCATGGAATATCCATTATTAAACAGTTATCCTTTATAAAGTTTACTAGTGGTGAAGTTTCACAACTATGAAACTCAAACACCGAAGAATAGTAAAGAAACAGAAGACCCAATTATTACTACTGGTTAGTGTCGAAAGGTTTATAAATCAGAACAACCATTAAAGTAAGATGGACAACAGAATGTGGACATTTGCAACTTTAGCAGCATTGATGCTAGGCCCAATATCGCCAGATATGAATCTGCGAGGCAATACAGAGAGTTTAGAACAAAAGACAGAAAACACTACAACCAGCATATTGCCTTCAGAAGAGTACGAAATTAAAGACCAATACGCTGCAAAAGTAGTAGACAATTTAGTACAACTCACCATACAAGAAGATTCAGGAGAGAACTATACAATTGGCACTGGTTTCTTTATAGATTCTGAGACTATAATCACTGCAGGCCACGTAGTAAAAAGTAGAACTAGGGCCAACACCGGTTCATTAATAGCAGAGTACAGAGGTTCAGAAATCAAGGTTCAAGGAGAGATATCATATTATCGAGGAGACATAGCAGAAATCAAACTAGACAAACCAATAGAAGATGTAAACGATTTGCCTATTTATTCAGCCCCAAAATTCAAACCAAGAGGCCAACACCTTCAAACAGTAGGATTTCAAAGTCGAGAGTTTGATAATGAATCTGGAAAAGCCCATAGTTCAAAAAAAGTTACGTGCGGAGACAGATTAGGAATAGAGTGTGAATACAGAGGTTATGACAATCCAGAATGCCCACAAATAATTGTTACAGACATAAAGGTCAGAGCAGGCAATAGTGGTGCACCAGTTATGGATAAGAGTAATGGCAAGGTCGCAGGAATCATAATATCAGAAGAATTAAGAAGTCGAAATTCATACGAGGGAAATTATCCCATAACAAATGTATCTTTCATTGGTAATTATTCTCAAAGGAATCCACTTTTAAGATTCTCTGTAGGGGATAGAAGCCAATAAATTGAAAAAAGTTATTTTTCTAACAAAGATTCAATTTTTGTTTGAATATCTTCTGAGGAGAGGTGTTTGTGTTTAAACTCTGCTAAAACTTCTTTTTCAAGTAAATCTTTCTTACTCAAGTAAACAAAAACTTTCTTTTTTCCAAGATTCTTAAACAACTGTTCTTGTTTCTTAATAGAAAATCCACAATATTCACTTAAATCAAACACATAGATCACAATGTTAGCAACTTCCTTCAAAACCAATTCAGCAATTAATTCAATATCATTCATTTTCTCCTGCCTTGCTAAAGTTCCAGGAACATCCAAAACTTGAATCTTTTGATCTTTAACTTTAAAATAACCAGCATTAACTCCTGTTGTAGTGAAGGCATATGACGCAACCTTTGCCTTAGTCCCAGTTAATTTGTTTAACAAGGTTGTTTTACCAACATTAGGAAAACCATAGATACAAACTGTAAACATGTCTTTTATGTCTGGATAAGACTTCATTACTTTTCTACAAGAGTCTAAATAATGTAAATTAATATCAATCTGTTTCAGAATAGAAGACAAACGACCATAGAACTGCTTAGAAAGGGCTTTAATGGCCTCCCGATCTTTACATTTAATAACCTTAGAAACATAATCTTTGTGAATAAGACGAACCTTACCAATTGCCCAGTTTACCGCTCCTAAAGATTTCTTATATTGAGGATACTCTAAAGTTAAGTCCATCAGTTTGAGATAAAATTCAGGAAGTGCGTTAGAATCAGGAAAAGATTCAAGGATTTTCTTCAACTTAGGAACAATAACGTCTTTGATAACATCTAATTTTAAACATTCTTTCTGCCGAACAATCTGTAACCAATTGCCCTTAAGCTTCTTTAACTTACCCTTTTCTCGAGCGTTCTTAAAAGCTAAATCTAAGAAATGATTACTTGTATCTACAGGGGGGATGTTTTGGAAGTTCATATACTGCAGAATATAGGTGCGCTATTTTAAACCTTTCTCTTAAGAAACTACTTTTTCTTATGTTTTACTTTGTGTTTAGAAACTTTTGA
>Ga0233431_1001706_pt1 | contig 35898 bp, 35 predicted proteins | sample SI_118_April2016_FD_179867 | JGI IMG/M metagenome (GOLD analysis project Ga0233431, IMG submission 179867) | Seawater microbial communities from Saanich Inlet, British Columbia, Canada - SI_118_April2016_200_MG | ecosystem: Environmental > Aquatic > Marine > Inlet | place: Canada: British... | reverse complement strand
ACATCTTCGAGAAACTGCCGATGGCTGAAACGCTTCAGGACTATGAGGACTTGCTGCCGTGGAATGTTGATCCAAAACAGATGGATTTTGCACATGCGGTGGAGTGCGGTTAAATAGGCGCTTACGCTTAAAATAAAATCGTTTCTGACTCATCGATATGAGCCCTACGGGCTGCTGTTTTGATGGAAAATGCTCCCGAAAATGGGTTGATCGACTTAGCCTGGGGCCGCCAAACCTGGGACCGCAGAGTATTTTCAAACCATTGCATCAGAGTCATTTTCGTCACCGATTATGAAAAGCTTGGCTTCTTCACAAATTGTATTGATAAACGGTTCACCGAGATTTTTTCGTCTAATGAAATCCTGCTGACTCAAACAATGCGGGTTAATCTCCCTGTACAGTTTATCTGTAAGACCGCTTAACATTTTGGTCAGCTGCCTTAGGCCTAAATCCCCCACAACCATAAGATCGATATCACTTGACGATGTTTCCTCTTTTCTCGCAAAAGAACCAAAAATAAACGCAAACCGGATCGCATCAGAATGGATTAGTCTATTTTTTATGTTGTCAACAAGGCCATTCGTTTTAAAAACGATATTTCGGAGATCCAAATCTCTCCGGACCCCTATTCGGGCTTCCGTGCCAGCGGGTAGTTTGGGACATTTAAGAAAGAAAGCGTCATCGGCAATGCTGTCTCCCATTACAACCCTGGTGATAATACCTCTTTTGACCATTAGGTCGAGACGGGCATCATTGAGTTTCTCTTCAAGCTCAAAGATACCATTGAAAATGCTGGGCTGCTCAGAATCCGCTTCCTTTAAAAAGAGACTCAAAACCTCGACTTTGGGAGGTTCAATATCTTCTGGAAAGTTCGAGGAAGGACACAGTCGATTCATCAGAATGAAGGAACAATTGCGGACATGGGCTGGAATGCTGAGAATATATGGCTTTGTCAGTCTTTCAGAAGGAATTTCCAGGCGGGGATGATGATTATTTTCTTGTTTTTCTCCTGCAGGATGTCATTTTCATCATGGGTCATGATAATGGCCGATTCGAGCTGCTGTTCTTCCATTGCAGTCATAAGAGATGAAATTTCACGGCGCCTTGTTTTCTCGTGTTTCAATGTCCAGCATACCTGGGCAAGATGCTTCTGCTTCTTTTTGTCCAGCCAGATAAAATCGATTTCTTTGCCGTTTTTTGTTCGATAATAATAGACTTCAAATCCCTGTCGCCGGAGATGGAGAAATACAATGTTTTCAAGAAGACGACCGCGATCTTCTGTAATGGTCGGGGTCACGGCCTGTACCATCCCCTGGTCAATGCAATATACTTTTTTGGGGTTGGCATTCTGTTTGTTAATGGAGGCGCTGTAGAGCTTTATCGAGAAAAGGAAATATGCATCTTCAAACCAGTCAATGAATTGTCCTACAAAACTTTTGCTAACTTTGTGCCCCAGAGATTTTAAATAGTCCGTTATCCTGTTTATAGAATAGAGCGAAGAAATTGACGAAATGAGCCGGTAACCTGCATCCATAACGGCTTTTGGATGAAGCGTATCAAAACGTTCTATAATATCACGGTGTAATATTGCTTTATAATATTCCTGCAGCAGCATGATTCGGATTTGTTTTGAGGCGGAAACGGTCTCCGGGAACCCGCCTCCTGAAAAGAAATCACCATAAGCCTTTTGAATAATGAGTTTGTTTCGGGTGGTCATCTTTCGATACGCGATGTGTCTGGCATCAAGGTATTCTTTAAATGAAAAAGGAAACAACTCCCAGGACAATGAACGGCCTCTCATTTGGGTCGATATTTCTTTTGAAAGCATTTTGGCGGACGATCCTGAAAGATATATTTCGCAGTTTTCGGTGCGAAGCAGTCGATCAATAAATGCCTCCCAATTTTGTACTTCCTGTATTTCGTCAAAAAAACAGTAGATTTTTTCTTTCCCTTTTTTCTCTGGATAAAGTGAATAGTAAACGTCCATAACACTGGCAATGTCACCTTTTTTAAGTGCCCACAGGCGGTCATCAAAAAAATTAAGATACAGTATGTTTTCTCGATGTTTGTTTTTTTTAAGCAAATCTCCAATAATCTGATAAAGCAGCGTCGATTTACCACAGCGTCTAACGCCTATGCAGATAAATGCTTTGTTCGGAAAAATTTCATACTGCCTGTGTCTGGCGATACCAGACGCTAGTCTTTGATCCTGAAAATCCAGAATAATTTGCTGCAGGACGTCACTGTCCATTCTATCCATCTTGGCACCCTCCAGGCTGGAAGATTAAATGACCGATAATGCCTGTATCTAGTAAGATTTCTTACCAGTTAGATAGGGTTTCGGTCAAGGTTTTTTCCAGTTGAGAGGAAATTTAATACCGCGGCCTGCTGGGACCTGAGGTGCCCGAATTTCGGCATCTCCAGCGGCCGAAAGATTTGATGCGCAGAAAAAGGCAGTGGATCGGTCAAGAAATGAACAAAAGTCGAAGCGAGGCAGGGAAAAGCAGTTACGTACTCTGGCACCAGCCAAAATCATTCGACTGGCGTGTTCGCCGTGCGAGGGAGCATTCGCTTGAGCGGTTGCAGGATGTGCCTTTCGCTGATGTATGCAGGCGTCTGAATTAGATAATCCAGTTGGGGTAAGGTCATGCAAATTTTGCGGTTGGAATGAGGGTAATTGTAATTGGAGAACTATTCAATCGAATCTGTGCTCCGAATCAAAATTTAGGGAATACGCTTATCTTTCAGCAAGTAAGGTCACAATTTTTTGTCCTGTCTTCTTGAAATAGAAACGTATTGATCCCCGTATGAAGACTCCACTCGAATATCTCAGGCAGGATGTATAGGATAGCCAGGATTAAAGCAAAGGTCCGGGAATTTGGAAATCATGTAGAGCGGGTAATTGAATATCCTTTTTTGCCTGTCAAAGCCGAATCTATTTCCTGTGAGTTTAATCGAGTAACTCGGGTTGTATTTATTTATGAATGCCTGCAGGCTTTTGGCTTTGGTATTGAATCCTGATTTTACCTCAACCGGAACGATCTTCCCGTCAATTTCAAGGACAAATTCAATTTCAGAAGTCCTGCCGGACCAGGTAACAATTTTATTCAATCCATAAGAGTACAATTCCTGTAGCACAAAGTTTTCGGCAAAATAGCCTTTGTAGGAACCGTAATCGTAGCGCAGAATACTTTCCGGGGTCAAACCTATCATGGCGCCAAGCAAGCCGATGTCAAATAAAAGGAGCTTGAAATTGGTTTCTTTTGCACCGGCCATAATAGGTGTCGACGGATGTAGATTCGTATTCACCTTTAAGGCGAGTCCTGCCTTGGTTAGCCACTCTATCGGATCTGCAAGATCTTCATAGCTTCTGTATCCTCTGGAAATAACATCCTTAAACTTAAATTTCTTTGACTTCTGGTCCTGTGTATTTGCCAGTTGAAGAGGTATCGCCCTGAATACACGTTCAATATGACGGGCATTGGTACTCCCAGCATATTTTGAAAAGTCGCTTTCATAATGAAAAATTAGTTGCCTCTGGAGTTGCCGAACGGCCCTGAATGCCTCAAGCGGTTGATCTTTATTGACCTCGTATTGGCCGATGACTTCAGGCATTCCACCCGTAACAAAGTACCCTTTCAGTAAATCAAAAAGACGCCTGTGATAGATGTCGTCGGTCTTGCCCCCATTAAAATCATTCAAAAACGACAGGGCCATTTCTTCGCCCGTTCCGGCAAGGAATTCGTCGAAATTCATCGGATACATATGAAGAATCTCAATTTTCCCCACGGGAAACGGCTCATCACTGTGTATAACACCCAGATTTGAACCAGCGGCTGCAATTGCCAACCCGCCCATAGATTGGAAAAAATACTTCAGGGCGGTTATCGCTCTGGGAATTGCCTGTATTTCATCAAGGATCAATATGTCCTCTTTAATATTTATCGTTCTTCCCGAAACAAAACTTAGTTTATCTAGCAGTTGCTTCGGATCTAATGGGTAATCATTAAAAATTGGGGCCAACTCGACTTTCAATTCCTCAAGATCAAAATAATGGGACTTGCTGAACTGTTTTTTGGCAAAATTTTGGAGGACATATGTTTTCCCCACCTGTCTTGCCCCCTGCAGGAGGAGGGGTTTTCTGATCTCTTTATCCTTCCATTGGAGTAAGCTGGCTTCAATTATCCTTTTCATGATTAGGGGTCATCTCCATTTGAGAGCAAGGCTTCGATAGGTTTCGCTTCTACATGTATCAATAAATATAGAAATATGCAATGAAAATATATAAAGATATAAGAATATTATCAAGGAAAAAGTCCATAAATGTTTATAAATTCACAATGAATAAATTAGAGGCATAGCTACTACATCTTTTTGCGACTTTGGGCATCTGATAGTGATGGAGTCATCGACAGTATTGACGTGGGTGACATTGGTACGGAGGGTTTTTATACAAAGGTCCTGCCTTTCAAATTCCTCATTTTCCCCAAACAGTATGGCCGTGTTTCTTTGCTTTAACGGTATATCGCCTTTTCTGAAATATTCAAAAGTCTTTCATTAGCACAGGGTGCCATGCTTATCTTTTTTCTTCTTGCGGGTTGGAATTGAATGTTTAAACTATGTCTAAACATCAAACAGCTGTCATTATCGTGAGGAGTTTATTATGACTGAAGCTGTCTTGGATATCAAGCGGTGGGGAAACAATTTGGGCGTTCGCCTGCCTGCAGCAGTGGCTCGCGCAGCGCAGTTATATGTCGATCAACGTGTGCGCATTTCAGTGGAAGACGGTACCATCGTAATCCGGCCTGTAGAGGATGTTGAACTGAGCTTGGATCAACTCCTGGCTCGGTTTGACCCGGCCCGGCATGGAGGCGAAGTAATGCAGAGTCAGGCAGTCGGGGATGAGCTGTGGTAACAACAACCAAAAAGGCGAAAGGGAGCCGCCCGTGGGTGCCGTCTCGACAAGATATCATCTGGATCGATTGCAATCCCCAGGCAGGACAAGAAATGCGCGATGTGCATCCATTTCTGGTTCTTTCTCCGCGAAACTTCAACAACACGACATCCCTGGTCATCGGCCTGCCCATGACTACAGCGGAATATAACGCCGACAACCCATTTGCCGTTGCCATCGGGCAGGCCAAAAGTCGAAGCAAGGCAGGAAAAACCAGTTATGTACTCTGCTACCAGCCAAAATCATTCGACTGGCGTGTTCGCCGTGCGAGGGAGCATTCGCTTGAGAAGTTGCAGGATGTGCCCTTTGCCAAATTAGCATTTGACAACCGGTTATACTTTGATTATTGCTGAGTATAACATTTCACATGGGGAGAAAAAGTATGGCCGCAAATTCAAAAGAGCCTGTAAAGATGAAGGTTTTTCCTAAAGGACAGATTGTCATTCCTGTTGCTTTAAGAAAGAAATATCATATTGAGATTGGAGATCGTGTCGACGTCATTTCAAAAGCCGACGGCATTTTTCTAAAACCTGTGCCAAAAAAAGAAAAGGAGAAATCTCTGACCGACCACTTATTTGGGATGTTTGGAAAATACGCGAAAGAGATGCCAAAACTTAAAAAGGCAGACATTAGCAGGGCAACGGAAGCAGGCTTTATCCAGGAATGGGGAAAATGATAGCCCTATTGGATACCAATGTTCTAATTCGTTTTCTGACATCCGACAAAACACAAAAGTTCCGAGGGGTATATACCCTGTTTGAATCTCTGGAGCGTGGAGATTTGCGGGTTGAACTGAAATTGATTGTTTTGTTCCAGGTAGTATTTGTTTTAAAAAGCTTTTACTCTGTTCCCGTAGAAGACATCGCAAGCGGAATGCTGGACATCCTGGAATACAAAGGGATTATTATTAAGGACAAAAGGATTGTTCGCCGGACGCTAACACTCTGGCATGATAACAAATTGGACATTGTAGATTGCTATCTGATCGCCTGTTTGGAAGGGGATAAACAAAATATCCTTTATAGCTATGATCGTGACTTTGATAAATTCGAAGTTGACCGCAAGGAACCTTAATGCGAGACCTTTGCATGACTCACCAAAATTTGACAATTTAAGGATGTCCCCGAACATTAGGAAAATCACATGCACTTTTTGAAGAATGAAATACTGGACCTGATCAAGAACGGTGAATCCGAATCTGTTGAATTCAAGAAGTCGACTTCTTCACTTCGGGAAGCCATCCAGACCATCTGTGCATTTTCCAACCATCATGGCGGATATGTGATTTTCGGTGTTGATGACATTGGGAGGATTCTTGGTCAGCAAGTCACGGATGATACAATAAAGAACATCTCAAATGCCATAAAACTGAATACGGATCCAAAGCTTTACCCCATCATTGAAAAAATGGATCTGGAAGGGAAGACCTGTTTACTGGTTTCAGTTGATGAAAGCCCTTTGAAACCACATCTCGCCTATGGGAGAGCGTATTTGCGCGTGGGAACAACCAATCAAGAGATTGATCGTGATCATTATGAATACCTCCTTCAGCAACGATATAATGGTTATGGATTTGACCACCAAATTCAAAGTGATGCAACCTTGAAAGACATAGATAATGATTCCCTTTACGAATTTCTGGATACCGCAAACTCAATTCGCAATCTGAATGAAAACATGCTGCTCCCACCGGATGTGATCCTCAAAAAAATGGATTTAATGAATGAAAAAGGGGTCACCCGAGCAGCGCTGCTTCTTTCTGGAAAGGATCCCGCCCGTTTTTTTTCCAACCATTTCGAAGTGAAGTGTGGAAGGTTTTTGGATGACGAAGGCTACGATGAGATTGAAAACGATAAAGAGTTCAGAGGCAATCTAATTCTGATTTTCAGAGCTGTTATGGATTTTGTATTGGAAGCTATTGGCAAGAGCAGTGTAAAGGGGGTGATTCACCGAAATGAAAAATGGGAATTCCCTATCAGTGTAATCAGGGAAGCCATCGTAAATATGATCGTTCATAGGGATTACCGTCAGAATATCAAAAGTACCCTTGAGATAAGGCCTTCTACTATCTCATTCTACAATCCGGGCTTACTCTTCGGGCCATCGATTACAATTGATCGATTGAAGACACTCCATCCTTCCCGACCGGGAAATAAACTTATTGCCAAGATTTTTTACCTCATGGGGCTCTTCGAAAATTGGGGCGGCGGAACATTGAAAATCATATCCGAAACCGTGAAATCAGGAAAAGCGTCACCTGAGTTTTCATTTGAGGACGGTATGTTCAGATTGGTTTTGTTTCGATGATTGTTCGAGGGTGTGGGGGTTGGTGATCTATCTGTTATGGCTGACGAGATTTTTGAGGGCCTGGAAAATAGTCTGACGGTCGAAGGAAGAAAGTAACGGGGTTCATTCCTTACCAGATGGCTTTTACATGAGGGTATTCAATAATTTTTTTATCCTTTGTCAAAAGTGTCAAATCATGCGTTCTTGCGGTAGCCACAATGATTTGATCGGCGGGATCTTTATGAAAACCGCCAGGAAGATTGCATGATTCCATCGCTATTTCAGGCGTTAGCTCGATTACCTGTAAACCACTTTTACCAATAGCATTGTTTAGCCAGCGCTTGGGATCAATTTTCACATTTATACGTCCTTTGGCCACCATCACTGCAAATTCCCATATGGAAATCGAGGCAATGGCACGTTGATCGGTTTGGGTCTGTTTAATCAGTATTTTGACATTATCGGACAGCAGTTTCGTCGCGCTATGCGACCATATCCAGGTGTGCGTATCAAGCAGAATCATAGCTTAATCAAGTTCCCATACATCGGAATCAATGACCGGTTTGGTTAAATCGCCAATAGTTTCAACAAGGCCTTCCATGCTTCCAAGGAGAGGATCCTTTTCGTCCTGCCGCGCAAAGTGTACCAGCTTTGCAATAGGCTTTCCCCGTTTGGTAATCACTACCTCCTTATGTGTTATCTTAACTTGGTCAAGGATCTTAAAGCAATTTGCCCGGAATTCTGCAGCGCTGATTTCCATTTATTGATCACCTCCCTACATGAATGCGTACACTTTAATGTGTACTTATAGGGATGTCAATCTTTCTTGGGGGGGCTACAGAACGTCAGAAAATAATCATCCATTGTGGGGAAGCCAGGCCCTGAAGAAAGGATTCGCAAATCTGTATTCATTTTCGCTATGAAAAAGGATATTGAGCTTGATAAGCCGTGTGATTGCTCTTTTCACGGTTGATGGGTTATTGAAACCGGCGGATTTCATGAATGAAACGGAAAAAACCTTTTTTCCGCCCTCTATCGCTATGAGACCTTTGAAAAACGTGACAATTCTTGGCTTGAGCTAATTCTAGCGTTGCCTCAATGAAACTATAGGCAAATTTAGGTTAGCAAAACCAGGTCTGGAAAATAGCGGGATTTCAATCGCAATTTTCCGGTTCGATATCAAGAATTAGGGCGATCGCCTTCTTTATGGCGTCGATTTCAGCGGTTGTGATGCTTCCTATCCTGTTGACAAATCTCTTATGGCTCAAGGCTCTGATCTGAAAACAGTCAACTGACGATTTTTTTTGAAGACCATTGTATGCGTTTGGTTCTAAAGTTACAAAAAAAGGATTTTCCTCCCAATACGGGCTCCAAGCGGTGATGGGGGCAACAATCGCCAGCCTGAGATGCTTCTCATGCCCACCATTCAAGACGATGACCGGACGTGTTTTCCTGATTTCATCACCCATTGTTGGTGCAAGATTGACCCGGTAGAGATCACCTGTTTTCAAAATCTTCCCCTTCGATGGATTTAAAGATGTTGCTATATGGCCCTTTTCCAATCATTTCCATAGCCTTTAGTCTTTTTAATTCTCGAAGCCTTCTTCGATCTTCCCGCACTTTGGCATTGATGGCCTCGCGCATATACTCGCTCAAACTTCTGTACTTCAGGTCTTTATAGACTTTCTTAATGAAGCTGTAATTTTCAGGCTCGATTTGAATTTTGGTCTGTATCAGCATGCTTTGTTCCCCTGTTTTTAGACAGTCATAAATGAAGCGCTCTCTGAAATTTCGTCACCCAGCTAGGATATCCGTTATGAACGAATATGGGCCTAATGTCAAGGCACATTAAATGGGCCCAATAAAATGGCCCAAAACAATTTTGAAGCGCTTAATGAAAAATAAATCTCCCAAATATGCTACGGGCCTCGGTAGAAATCTCTATCTGAAATTTGCTGTCGATAGATGTGTTTCCTGGTTATTATTGATGTTGACAAGTCCGCTGATCACGTTCATTGCTTACTGCATGTGGATCGAAGGGCTTTTTTTTAAAGATTCCAGGGGGCCGGTATTCTATCGCGAAAAAAGAATATCCCGGGGAAAACCCTTTACTTTATACAAGTTCAGAGTTCTGACGGCTTCGGCACTTCAAAAAGTAGAGAAGGAAGATTCCGTCTGGTTTTTTCAATTTGAAAAGAAAAATACAACGGTAATGGGGAAAATCCTGATTCAGTGTTACCTTGATGAAATGCCACAACTGCTGAATATTTTTCTGGGGCAAATGAGCTTTGTGGGTCCCAGGCCGCGCGTCCCGCCCATTTATGAGGAAGACGTGGCGGAGGGGTATAGTGCTCTAAAGTTTCTCAAGGGGGGCATTACCGGTCCCTCCCAGCTGGCAAAAGGCATGGTAAAAAACGGACTTCCGCTCAGCGAGGAATATTTGGGCATATGCAATTCATATGGGCCGATAAAGCTTCTTAAATATGATCTTGGGATTATGTGGAGGTCGGTTTTTAAGTTGATGAAGGCCGAGGGGTTGTGATTTTTCTATCGCGCGCCCTGCCCGAAAAGTACGACCCCAATGGTTTTGAGGACGATCTTGGCGTCAAGGAACAGCGACATGTTCTTGATGTAAAAGATATCGTACTCCAATTTTTTCAATGAATCCTCGACTGATGCACCGTAGTGATAGTTGACCTGGGCCCATCCCGTGATGCCGGGGCTCACGGAATGGCGTATTCCGTAATAGGGGATCTCTGCTTCCAACTGCCGTACAAATTCAGGACGTTCCGGCCTGGGGCCAATGAGACTCATGTCACCCAGAAATACATTATAAATCTGGGGCAACTCATCGATGCGGAGGATGCGAATGATGCGCCCCACCCGTGTTGTCCTGGGGTCTTCCTTGGATGCCCACTGCGCCCCGTTTTCTTCAGCATCCTGGCTCATGGAACGGAATTTCCAGGCCGTAAAAAGCTTTCCGCCTTTACCAACCCGTTGTTGTCTGAAAAAAATGGGCCCCGGGGAGTCAATCCGAATGGTCAGAACGGTCAACATTATGACGGGTAGGGACAACAGGAGCAACAAACCGGATATCCCGAAATCAACCAGGCGTTTGACTTTTTGAACGTATGGCTTGGTAACGAGATTGAAACCGTCCGTAAAAACCAGCCAGTCGTCCCGGATATGCTCGACCGGTACAGTTCCGGTGATATCTTCAAAGACGCTGGGCATATCCTTGATGGTCATTCCTTCCAGCCTTGCATCGAGGATGGCTTTGATCAGTTCTTTGGGTCTCTCTTTTGTGATGGCTAGAAATGAGGTTGCAGCCCCTGTTTCTTTTCCTATTTCTTCTAACTGAGACGTTTTTCCTCTAACCGGCAGACCGTCAATCACCCGGCCAATTTTTTGAGGGTCGTCATCCAGAAAACCCACAGCCTCATAGGGTGAATGGGCCATCCGCAACAGCTGGTGCAAAGCAGTACCGCTCTCGCCGGCCCCCAGTATGAGCACTTTCTCCTTACCGGAAGTGATTGGATTAATACGGAAAAGAACCTTTCGCCACCCGAAGCCAAAACACCATATCAACAGCATCTGAATCAGAAAAATGCCGCGCCCGAATTCCCAGTAGGGCAATGAATAAAAGAGAAAGGCCAGGAGAACCCCTGCTACCACTACAGCGGCGGTGGTCCTGGCAGCGGTTTCCCGTGAAGACGCCGGGCGGTAAACATCGAAGAGGTTAAAGACATAGAACGTGGTGAGGTACAATAGAAGGGTGAAAGTGGCGGCGCCGGTATGGACTGTGAAAATATCATGGGAAGGTTCGCCGGGTGCAAATCTAATCCAGGCTGACAGCTGGGTTGCGAGCATTATCAGGGCGACGTCCCCGACTAACAAAAGGGTACGGTTCCAGGTTGTCTGTCGCATTCCCAGGAATTTCATGTCTTATATTTGCTGGCGGTTTTGCTGTTCAAATGTCATTCACATACCGTATCCTAAAAAAATCAGTATTCCTGGTAGAAAATAGCCTGTAAAACATAATTCGTCAAAGAAATTCTGAAAAGACTGCCCATTGCCGAGGCCCTAAGGCAATGGGCAGTTCTGTTTTTACGAGAAGGTGATTTGTCCGTCTTTAATATCCGCAGCAATCTGATCCCCTTCTTTGACCGATCCCTCAAGAATTTTCATGGCCAGGGGGTCCTGGATGTAATGCTGAATGGCCCGTTTCAGCGGGCGAGCCCCGTAAACAGGATCAAACCCGGTCTCCGCCAGGAACGTTTCGGCCGCATCTGTCAACTTCAGATTAATTTTATTGGCTTCAAGGCGTTTGCTTAAGAGCCCGATCTGGATCCCCACGATTTTCTTGATCTCCTCGGGGCCCAGGGAATTAAAGGTAACGATTTCATCGATGCGGTTTAAAAACTCAGGCTTGAAGGTGGCCCGAAGGATTTCCATGACCGCCTTTTCCATCTCTTCGCTGCTTTTTCCCTGCATCTCCTGAATGATCTGGCTGCCCACGTTTGAGGTCATGATCAGCACGGTGTTTTTAAAATCCACTGTCCGCCCCTTGCCGTCGGTCATACGCCCGTCATCCAAAATCTGAAGGAGCGCATTAAAGACGTCGGGATGGGCTTTTTCGATTTCATCAAAGAGGACCACAGAGTACGGGTGCCGCCGAATGGCCTCGGTGAGATAGCCCCCTTCCTCGTAGCCTACGTAACCCGGGGGCGCACCAATCAATCTCGCCACCGAGTGTTTCTCCATGTATTCACTCATGTCCACGCGAACCATATACTGCTCATCGTCAAAGAGGAACTGCGCCAGGGTTCGGGCGAGCTCCGTTTTGCCCACACCGGTAGGCCCCAGAAAAATAAAGGACCCGATGGGCCGGTTGGGATCCTGAAGCCCGGAACGGGCACGGCGCACCGCATTGGCCACGGCATCGATGGCCTTCAGCTGGCCCACGACCCGCTTTGAAAGCCTCTCCTCCATCTGCAATAGTTTTTCCTTTTCTCCCTCCATCATCCGCGATATGGGGATTCCGGTCCATTTCGCCACCACTTCGGCAATATCCTCACTGTCCACTTCTTCCTTGAGCATTTTCTGCCCGCTCTGGAGTTCCTCAAGCTTCCTGTTTTCTTCTTCCAGGGTCTTTTCCAGCTCGGCCTGCTGCCCGTATTTCAATTGGGCTGCCAGGGCGAGATCCCCGTCCCGTTCGGCAATCTGAGCTTCGGATCTGGTTTTTTCCATCTGTTCCTTGATGCTCTGAATCCTGTGGATGGCCTCTTTCTCTTTCTTCCAGTGTTGGGTCATCACCTCGGTCTGAGATTTCAAATCTTTCAACTCGTCCTTGATCTTCTGGCGACGCTCCTTTGAGGCCTTATCCCTTTCTTTTTTTAGCGCCTCATTTTCGATTTCCAGTTGTGTAATCTTCCGCTGCATATTGTCGATCTCAGCGGGCATGCTGTCGATTTCAATACGCAGCCGGCTGGTGGCCTCATCAATCAAATCGATGGCTTTATCCGGCAAGAAACGGTCCGTGATATACCGGTTTGAAAGCGTTGCTGCCGCCACCAGGGCCGAATCCTTGATACGAACCCCGTGATGCACTTCATATTTTTCTTTCAATCCTCGAAGAATGGAGATGGTATCTTCCACGGTGGGTTCTTCCACCATGATGGGCTGAAACCGCCGCTCGAAAGCCGCATCCTTTTCAATGTATTTCCTGTATTCTTTGATGGTGGTAGCACCCACGCACCGCAGTTCCCCTCGGGCGAGTGCCGGTTTCAACATGTTGGAGGCATCCACTGCCCCTTCAGCGGCCCCCGCACCCACCAGGGTATGCATCTCATCGATGAAAAGGACAATCTGCCCTTGCGCATCTGTCACTTCCTTGAGTACGGCTTTTAAGCGGTCCTCAAATTCTCCCCGGTACTTGGCACCGGCGATCAGAGCCCCCATGTCCAGGGCCACCACCCGTTTATCTTTGAGGGTTTCCGGAACATCACCCTGAATGATGCGCTGGGCAAGCCCTTCCACAATGGCGGTTTTTCCCACCCCGGGTTCCCCGATGAGCACGGGATTGTTCTTGGTCCTTCGGCTCAAAACCTGCATAATCCTTCGAATTTCATCATCTCTTCCGATGACCGGGTCCAGTTTTCCCTTTGAAGCAATGGCCGTAAGATCCGTACAGAACCGTTCAAGGGCCTGATATTTATCTTCCGGGTTCTGGTCCGTAATGCGCTGTCCGCCTCGAATATCCACCAGGGCCTTCAAGATGGCGTCACGGGTGACGCCTGCGGCCGCCAGCAGACGAGCCGCTTCGCCCCGTTTTTCCTCGGTTGCCGCCAGCAGGATATGCTCAAGGCTCACGAACTCGTCTTTGACCTGTTCAGCCTCGGCAAAAGCGCGGTCCAACATGGCCTTGGCGTTTTGAGACAGGTGGGCCTGGCCGTACCCTCCACCGGATATCTTCGGCAGCTTTTCAAGCGCCGCTTCAAAAGCACCTGCCAGCTGATTTTGATCTGCACCGATTTTGCCCAGCAAAGGGGGAATGACCCCTTCCTTCTGGTCAAGGATGGCCCTGACAATATGTTCGGGTTCTATCTGCTGATGGCCGAATCGTTCGGCCAGTTGCTGAGCATTTTGAATGGTTTCCTGTGCTTTTAGTGTAAATTTATCGAATCTCATAATTTAATTCCTCCTGTAACGATTTTGAGAAGGATAATTTTTCTTCACAAAATGATTCAAATTCATGCAAATTACTACAACCTCTCTTTTGGAGAGGCTGTTTAGAACTATTTAGGTTAACATTCATAAATTTAATTTCTATAAGAGAAGATGTCAAGATTTCTACTTGAATCCATTCCTCTGTTGACATCAATAGTTGCATTTGCTAAAAAAATCCGACTGTTTTGAACCCTTTCTTTCCGAACAATTGAATGCTATAAATTTTGCTGAAAGGAGCACCATTATTAATGGAAGCATTAACCCCGTTTTATGAAGTAAATGAAGCCCTCGTCGCCATGGGGGCGGAAAAACTGAACCTTTGCATGCAGTGCGGCATGTGCGCGGGATCGTGTCCCTGGCGTATCGTTGACGGACCCTTTAATATTCGAAAATTGATCCGAATGGCCCAGTTGGGCGTTGAAGGGTACGAATCGGATGACATTCTTTACGGCTGCACCACTTGCAACACCTGCGTTTTGAAATGCCCTCGCGGTGTGACCATCATCGATGTGGTCAAAGCCATGAGGGGTATGATGGCCGAGGCGGGTACCATCCCCGGAGTATTGAAGACCGCCACGGGAAGCGTGCACAGCAATGGCAATCCCTGGTCCGAGCCCAGGGAGAACAGGACCGCCTGGATGGAAGGCCTGGATGTGCCGGTGTTTGATGAAAACACCGAATATCTCCTGTTCGTCTGTTGCACTTCCGCCTATGATCCCAGAGGTCAGAAAGTCGCCCAGGCTATGGTCAAGGTGCTTACGGCTGCCGGCGTCAGTTTTGGAGTCCTTGGCGAAGAAGAGAGCTGTTGCGCAGAATCGGTTCGAAAGATCGGCGATGAAGAACTTTTCATGAACATGGCGCAAAAGAACATCAAGTTGTACCAGGACAAAGGCGTCAAGAAGATCATCACCACTTCGCCGCACTGTTACCATACCTATACCCAGGAGTACCCGGAGTTTGGCGGCGAATTTGAAGTGGTTCATTATACTCAGCTTCTGGCGGAACTGATCGAGAAGGGAACGGTGAAACTGTCCAAAACCCTGGATAAAAAGGTTGCCTACCATGACCCCTGCTACCTGGGCCGGCACAGCGAAGTGTATGATGAACCCAGGGCGTTGATCAACGCCGCCACGGGTGACAATCTGGTGGAAATGGAACGGAGCCGGGAAAAAAGCCTGTGCTGCGGCGCCGGAGGTGGACGACTCTGGATGGAAACACCCCCGGAATGGCGTTTTTCCGACCTGAGGATACACGAGGCCATTGAAACCGGTGCAACTATTCTGGCCACGGCATGTCCTTACTGCATCTCCATGCTGGAAGACAGCCGAAAGACCGTCAACAAGGAAGACGAGATCGAGATCAAGGACGTCTCCGAGCTTATTGCCGAGGCGTTGTAACAAACAGGTATTTTGAGATCAAAAAGCCCTGCCCCGCCGGGCAGGGCTTTTTGTGCTTCTGGCCCCTATTTTTTGAGTGTTCTATGAAAACAGCCTATCTGGATTGCTTTTCCGGTTTAAGCGGGGATATGTTTCTGGGTTCCCTTCTGGACGCGGGACTCTCCTTTGACCAATTGAAACAGTGCCTTCAAACCCTGCCTTTTCATGGGTACGAACTTGAGCTAAGGCGAGAGACGCGAAACCAGATCTCAGGTGCGCGGTTTATGGTTCATCTGGATGAAGGTCATTATAAAGAGCATGGGCACAAAAAACATGGGCATAAAAATAGAGACCTGAAAGCCATAAGCGAGGTCATAGGCCAGGGCGATTTGACAGATTCCGTCAAGAAAAAATCAATGGCGATTTTTGAATCCCTGGCCCGCGTCGAAGGCCATATCCACAACTTGCCCCCTGATCAGGTCCACTTTCACGAAGTGGGGGCCGTTGACTCCATCATCGATATTGTGGGTGCGGTGTATGCCCTCGAAATCCTGGGGATTGAACGCCTGGTGGTTTCCCCCCTACCCCTGGGATCGGGCTTTGTCAAGACGGCCCACGGCAGAATCCCTGTTCCTGCACCGGCCACCCTGGCGCTTTTAAAGGGGGTCCCGGTATTGAATTCAGGCGTTCAACAGGAAATGGTCACGCCCACGGGGGCGGCGCTTGCCACCGGACTGGCCGCGTCTTTTGGTCCCATGCCCCCCATGGTGGTTCAAAATGTCGGTTACGGGGTCGGTTCACGGGAATTGCGGGATCGCCCGAACCTGCTTCGCATCATCATCGGTCATGAGGAACATGGAAAGCAAACGGATACGGTGGTGGTTCTTGAAACGAACCTGGATGATATGCGCCCGGAAGGCCTGGGTTATCTCATGGAACGGCTGTTGGAAGCGGGCGCTCTGGATGTGGTTTTTTTACCCGCCCAGATGAAGAAAAACCGCCCCGGGGTACAGGTTCAAGTGATCGGAAGCCCGGAGCAGAAAGACCGTTTGATGGAAATCATGGTTCAGGAAACCACCACCCTGGGCATCCGCTTTCGTTACAGCCGGCGCATGGTCCTTGAAAGAAATCAGGAGACAGTGGAGAGTCCGTGGGGGGGAATAACCGTCAAACGTGTGATTCAGGAAAAATCCTCCCGCCTGGTACCGGAATATGACGTCTGCAGGGAAATTGCGCTGAAAAATAAAATCCCACTACGAGATATCTACCAGTGGATAGAGAGCCTGAATTGTAAAGGATGAAATGCCGGAAACCGAATCTGAACATTTGGGAATCTCTGCCGTTTTCAGGCAGACCGGCATTTATGGAAAAACGGCGCTGATCCTGGGCACCTGGTTTGGATCCGGGCTTTCACCTGTTGCATCGGGAACTTTCGGCACCCTGGCAGCCGCTCCTCTGGTGGCATTGTCAGGGATTTTTTCGCCCTTGTCAAGCGTGCTGATCTTGATGATCATGACCCTGGTCGCCATCTGGGCTTCACAGGTGGTCCACAACCTGCTAAATAGGGTGGACCCGTCGGAAGTGGTGATCGATGAGGTGGCCGGTTTTCTTCTGACCATGTTGTGGGTTCCCCTTTCATGGGGAACGCTGCTGGCCGGTTTTCTTCTATTTCGGCTTTTCGACATCTGGAAACCCTGGCCTGCCGAACCGGCGGAAAGACTCCATGGGGGCTTAGGAATTGTTCTGGATGATCTGGTGGCCGGCCTGTATGCGAACCTGGGCCTGAGGTTTATCCTGCTTTTTGCGTCTTTTTGATTTTTTAGGAAATGTTATGCACGGAGAAATCATCACCATCGGAAACGAACTGGTTTCGGGAAGGACTCAGGATCTGAATTCCTGGTATGCTGCGGGCAGGTTGACCGCATCCGGCCTGAAGGTGATTCGCGTCACATCCGTGGGTGATGATGAAAAAAGGACCGGTGACGCACTGAAGCGGGCACTTAATTCTTCGCATTTTGTCATCGTAACCGGGGGCCTGGGGTCCACCACCGATGACATGACCTGTGAAATCGCCGCCGATGCTCTGGACCGCCCCCTTTGTATCGACGATCAGATGCTGGAGAAAATCGAGCAATACGTGCGGGCACGCAAAATGCAAATGACGGAACCCCTCAAGAAAATGGCCTTAATGCCCGAGGGGGCCCGAATGATTAACCCCAAAGGCGCCACCTGCGGTTTTTCCCTTGTAACCGGAGGGGTCAATTTCTATTTTCTCCCCGGCGTTCCCGATCAGACACGCTACCTCATAGATACATTCGTCCTACCCGACATCCTGGGCCGGTACGAAACCCTGCCGGTCATGCGGCAGCGGATCATGAAGCTGTACGGCCTCAATGAACCGCGTATCGCCGAAATATTCAGATCCCTGGAAAAAAAGATCGGGAAAGTGGTTCTGGGTTTCTACCCCCATTTTCCGGAAAACCACATTACCATCAGTTTAAGGGGCAAAGATGAACCCACCATTTCCAAAACCCTGGATCGGGTTGAAACGGCCATTTCCGAAATGGTGGGCGCCTATGTCTTCTCGCACGACGGCCGTGAAATGGAAGAAGTGGTGGGCGAGATACTGCTGAAAAACAAAAAAACCCTTTCCGTGGCGGAGTCGTGTACCGGGGGGCTCATCGGTAATCGTTTGACGGAAGTTGCGGGCAGTTCACAATATTTTCAAGGGGGCGTGGTCTCGTACAGCAACCGGGCAAAAGTGGACCTATTGCGGGTTTCGGCCAAAACCATTGACACCCATGGCGCGGTCAGTCCTGAAACGGCGCGCGAAATGGCAGTGGGAGTGCGGACCTCTATGCATGCGGATCTGGGTCTGGCGGTCACCGGAATAGCCGGACCCGACGGGGGAAGCCGGGACAAACCCGTGGGCACGGTTCATATTGCCCTTTCTTCCGAAAGAGGGACCTTTACGGAAAAATACCGCTTTTGGGGAAGAAGAAAACAGGTTAAACTGAACAGCGCCATGATGGCCCTGGATTGGGTTCGCAGGTATCTTAATGGAGATCCGTTCATTCCTGGCATTTGAACTGCCGCCGGACATCAAAGGGGTTATTTCGGAGGTGTCACGGGCGGGAAAGGAATTGCCCCTGGATTTGGCTTGGGTTAAATCGGACAACAACCACCTTACCATGGTATTTATGGGGAATGTTCCCGAGGAGAAAATCCAATCCATTGGGGAAACAGTCAAAAAAGTTTGCGCCGGGGTCGATCCCTTTGATGTGAGTTCCGGGGGCTTGGGTTTTTTCGGAAATCGACGCCGTCCCCGGGTGTTGTGGATGGGGCTTAATGGCGATGTTCGCCGCATGGGGCGTTTCAGGGATGCACTTCAAAAAAGCCTCAAACCATTCGGCATCAAAACGGAGAGAAGGCCTTTCAAGCCCCATCTGACTCTGGGGCGATTCAAGAAAGGCGCGCGACCGTGGCCCCATCTGGATCACATGATTTCGAAATATGCAGGCCTGAAGGGTCGAACTTGCTCCCTGGGGGAGCTGGTGCTTTTTAAGAGCGATCTCACACCCGGAGGGGCCATTTACACAAGACTGGATACCTGGACGCTTGGCGGGTGAAAAAACTTTGAAGTTGTAAAATCATAGGGTGCAGGGTGCACCCTGCAAACTGCAACCTGTTGCCGAAGGTAACAAAAGGGGAGACAAATGGATAGAGAAAGAGCGGTTGATCAGGCCATTTCCCAAATCGAAAAGCAGTTCGGGCGAGGATCCATCATGAAGCTGGGAGAGGATAAAAGCATCGATATCCCGGCCATCTCCACGGGGTCTTTGACCCTGGATCTGGCCCTTGGCGTCGGTGGCGTGCCCAGGGGCCGGGTGGTGGAGATTTATGGACCGGAGTCCTCGGGCAAAACCACCCTGGCGCTTCATATCGCCGCGGAAGCTCAGGCCAAGGGCGGCATGGTGGCATTTGTGGATGCGGAACACGCACTCGACGTGGTGTACGCTCGAAAGCTCGGGGTGGATGTGGACAACCTCCTGGTTTCCCAGCCGGATACGGGAGAGCAGGCATTGGATATCACTGAAATCCTGGTACGAAGCGGCGCCATCGATGTGTTGATTATCGATTCAGTGGCCGCGCTGGTACCGAGAGCCGAGATTGAAGGGGAAATGGGAGACCACCATGTGGGCCTTCAGGCCAGGCTCATGAGCCAGGCCCTTCGAAAACTCACGGGAACCATCAGCAAATCCAGAACCTGCGTTATTTTCATCAACCAGATCCGGATGAAAATCGGCGTCATGTTCGGAAATCCGGAAACCACCTCGGGGGGAAACGCACTGAAATTTTATGCCAGCCAACGCCTGGACATCAGGCGTATCGGCGCGATTAAAGATGGCGATCAGGTGGTGGGAAACCGCACCCGGGTCAAGGTGGTTAAAAACAAGGTTTCCCCGCCCTTCAAGAATGCGGAGTTTGATATTATTTACGGGGAAGGCATTTCCAAGGAGGGGGATATCCTGGACTTGGGCGTATCGTTGGATATTGTTGAGAAAAGCGGGGCCTGGTATTCTTTTGGGGGCGACCGTATCGGCCAGGGCCGACAGAACGTCAAACGGTTCTTGAAGGAAAACACGGATATCCGGGACAATATTGCGAATCAGATTCTTAAAAAAACTGGGCTCAGGAAAGACCCGGCAGAAAACGACGAAAAACCGGAAGAACCGGCTAAGAGCTAAAAAAGAAAGTTGACAGGAGACATAATGAATTTCAGGCAAATCAGAAACCAATTTCTGGATTATTTCAGCAAACACGGCCACAAGATTGTAGAGAGTTCCTCGCTGATCCCCAGGGACGATCCGACCCTGCTCTTTACCAATGCGGGCATGGTCCAGTTCAAAAATGCCTTTTTAGGAGAGAATCCCGGTTATTCGAGGGCAACCACGGCCCAGAAATGCGTGCGCGCCGGGGGAAAGCACAACGATCTGGAAAACGTCGGGTACACCCCGAGGCATCACACATTTTTCGAAATGCTGGGAAATTTCTCGTTCGGGGATTACTTCAAAGAAGAAGCCGTTCAATGGGGCTGGGAGTTGCTGACGGAAGGCTTTAACCTCCCCGGCGATAAACTGCATGTCTCCATATTTGAGGATGATGATGAAGCCTACGATATTTGGCAAAAAGAAATTGGCCTGCCCGCGGATCGGATCGTAAGGCTGGGTGAAAAAGACAATTTCTGGGCCATGGGGGACACCGGACCGTGTGGCCCCTGTTCTGAAATTCACATCGACCAGGGAGAGTCGGTAGGATGCGGCCAACCGGGCTGCGCACCCGGGTGCGATTGTGACCGTTACCTGGAGATCTGGAATCTGGTTTTCACACAGTTTGACCGAAGTCCGGACGGCGCTCTTACGCCACTGCCCAAACCCAATATTGACACGGGAATGGGTCTTGAGCGACTGGCAGCGGTTATCCAAGGGGTCAAAAGCAACTATGACACCGACCTGTTCCAGGATATTATGGCACACATTGAATCCCTCTCGCACAAAAAATATGGGAGCGATGACCGAATGGATGTGGCCTTCCGCGTCATAAGCGACCATGCTCGCGCGGTTTCCTTTCTTATCGGTGACGGCATCATGCCGTCCAACGAGGGACGGGGATATGTGTTGAGACGCATTATCAGACGGGCCTGTCGATTTGGACAGGGCCTGGGCTTTGAAGACATTTTTCTCCGCTCAGTCTGCAATCACGTCATAGATCTGATGGGCTTGGATTATGGTGAACTGCTTCGCGCCAGAAGCTTTATTCTGGGCGTTGTGGAAAACGAAGAACGGCGGTTTGCCGATACCCTCAAATATAGCATGAAGGTCCTGGAAGAGGAAATCCAGCGGCTGCAGGAAAAGGGTGAACCCATCATACCCGGTGACGTGGTCTTCAAGCTCTATGACACTTATGGTTTGGCCGTGGACCTGGTGGAAGATGTGGCCCGGGATGAAAACTTGAAGGTGGATCTGGCCGGCTACAAAGACGCCATGGGCAAACAACGTCTGCTTTCCCAGGAATCCTGGAAAGGGAGCGGGGAAGCGGCGGTTCCCAAAACCTTTCGCGATCTTCGCTCCCGTGGTCTTGACAGTCATTTCCTGGGCTATGATACCCTTGAAACCGAATCAAAGATCCTTTCCCTGGTGATGGGTGACCATGAAGTCGATTCAATCGCAAAGGGCGCTGAAGCAGCCGTAATACTGGATCAAACGCCCTTTTATGCAGAATCCGGAGGGCAGGTGGGGGATGTGGGCCAAATCACAGACGGGGCGGCGCATTTTCGAGTGGAGAACACCTTCAAATACGGCCAGGGCCTGATTGTTCATAAAGGCCGTCTGGAAGAGGGCTCATTGGTTGCGGGGGGCACGGTCAATGCGGCTGTGGTCCAGGGCCATCGAATGACGGTTGCCGGCAATCACACCGCTACCCATCTGCTCCATGCGGCCCTCAGAGAAATCCTGGGGGATCACGTCAAACAGGCGGGATCGCGCGTAGCTGCCGACAGGCTTCGTTTTGACTTCAGCCACTTCACCCGGGTTTCCGCCGAAAACCTTTTGGAAGTGGAAGGTTGGGTCAATGACCGTATCCGCGAAAACCTGCCGCTCTGTACACAGATCATGAACAAAGAGGATGCCATGAAAACAGGTGCCATGGCGATCTTTGAAGAGAAATACGGGGACGAGGTCAGGATCATTGATATCGGTGATGGGCTGAGCCTGGAATTGTGCGGGGGCACGCATGCCCGGCGAACCGGCGATATCGGCGTTTTTCGCATTATCAGTGAGGGTGCTGTTGCCGCCAATGTCCGCCGTATTGAAGCGCTTACGGGAGAGGCCGCACTGCGCCATGACCAGAAAAGAGATGAAAGGCTGAAAAATGCTGCCGGGTTGCTCAAGGTTTCCCCGGACAAATTGCTTCACAGGCTTAAACGGCTGCTGGATGACACAAGGGAAAAGGAACGAGAAATTGAATCCCTGAAAGGTCGTCTTTTTACAGAAAAGTCGGCGGATCTTCTCCAGGATGTCAGGGAAATACAAGGCATTTCAGTGGTCTCAAAAAAGCTGGAGGCCGATACACCCAAAGAACTGCGGGAAGCGGTGGACCGGATCAAAGACAAACTGGGTTCCGGTATTGTCCTGTTGGGGGCCAAAGCCAAAGGCAAGGCCATGCTCATATGTGCTGTGACAAAAGATCTGACAGATCAAATTAATGCCGGTCAAATCATCAGGGAATTGTCCGGCATCGTCGGGGGCAAAGGAGGCGGGCGACCGGATATGGCCCAGGGGGGAGGGGACAAGCCGGAAAAACTGGAAGAAGCGCTTGAATCTATTGATAGCCTAATCGTAGAGAAAACCGTTTAACCAGGAGGTTTCTTGGGCCCCGTCTAATTCTTTAATTCTATCCTTGCATTTTCTGACGGATTCAAGGGCCTGGTAATACTGCCCCACATCGGGATAATGGGCAATCAGATAAAGATATCGGTCCATGGCCGGTCGGTATTTGCCTTTTTTGAAATAAAAATTGCCCACATAGAGCTCATGCTCTGCCAGCTTGACATAACATTCCCGCACTTTTCTGCGGGCCTGCTCCGTGTAGTTGCTCTTACGGAACCGTTTGATCAGCCGTTCGAATTCGACTCTGGCCTCGAGCGTATTGGATTGGTCTCTGTCGATGGTCGCTGACTTGTTGAAATGGCACATCCCCTGCCGATAGATGACATAGGGCACATTTATGTTTCTGGGGTGCATTTTTTCAAATTCAGCATATTCATCACGGGCTTCATCATACTGTCCCTTCTCATAGTAGGCATCCGCCATTTTCAATTCTGCGGTGATGGCAAAGGTGCTGTAAGGATATCGGTCCTTAATCTTCTGAAATGTCTCGATCGATTTTTCAAAGTTCCCAGAGTTAAAATCCTCCATGCCCTCACTCATAATCTCCGCCGGCGTCGTTTCGTCTTCCAAGCCGAACAGATCATGCCAGAGGGAACAACCGCTCAAAAGAAACACCCAGCAGATGCCCACTAACATTAAGTCCAGCAGCACCCATTTTGATTGTCTGATTTTCATCTTCATGAACACGCCCTAGTGACCTTCAATAAACCGTTCAGCGGCGAACGCGGCCGTAGCACCATCCCCCACAGCCGTGCTGACCTGTCGCAGGAGTTTTGATCGAATATCGCCTGCGGCAAACACACCGGGGATGGATGTTTCCATATTGTCGTCCGTCTTTACGAAACCAAAATCGTCAAAATCCAGCGGCAGGCCGGACAAGAGATCATTGCTGGGGTTGTACCCGATAAATACAAATACCCCTTCAACGGGAAGGGTGGATATTTCGTTCGTCTTGACATTTTTGAGTTCAAGTGCTTCAACGCCTGCCTGTCCCAGAATTCGGGTCGGCACCGAGTCCCATACCAAAGTCACTTTTTCAGCGGCTTTGACCCGTTCCTGAAGCAATTTTGTGGCCCGCAGTTCATCCCGTCGGTGCACCAGGTAAACACGGCTGGCGAACTTGGTCAGAAAAATTGCTTCTTCCACGGCGGTATCACCACCACCGATGACCGCCACTTCCTGGTCCCTGTAAAAAGGCCCGTCGCAGGTGGCGCAGTAGGAAACCCCTTTCCCAATCAGAAGACCTTCTCCTTCGATCCCCAGTTTCCTGGGTGATGCACCGGTGGTCAGGATCAAGGCCTTTGTTTCCATGGCCTCTTTATCCGTAAAGACCATTTTTTTCTCCGGTGCCAATTCAAGGCGGATTACCTCTTTTCCCTCAATTTTCAGACCAAAATTTTCCGCCTGACGCTTCATTCGATCCACCAGTTCAAACCCTGAGAGACCTTCCGGGAAACCCGGATAATTTTCAACAAAATCCGTGGTCAGGATCTGGCCCCCCGGCGCCAGTTTTTCAAGCAAGACGGTTTTGAGGCGAGCCCTTGATGCATACAGGCCCGCGGTGAGACCCGCAGGTCCAGCGCCGATGATGATAAGATCTTCCATGGTACTTTTCCAACTCCTGTAACAAAAAAACCCGCTCCTTCCTCTTCGAGCGGGTTGCGGTCGGTTTCGTCCTCAGCTAGAGGAGTTTTTTGAGTTCCTCTTCAAGGTGACTTTTGGGATGCGCCCCCACAATGGTTTGGAAAACATCACCATTTTTAAACAGGATGAGGGTGGGAATATTTCTGATACCGAATTTCGTGGGTGTTTCACGGTTGCTGTCCACATCCATTTTGGCGATCTTCACTTTGCCTTCATACTCCTTTGCCAATTCTTCAACGGTCGGCCCGACTACTTTGCAGGGACCACACCATTCCGCCCAGAAATCAACCATAACCGGCATTTCTGATTTGATAACTTCCTGCTCAAAATTCGCATCTGTGACTTGCAATACCTCAGACATCATTTGTCTCCTTCCAGTCGTACCCGGCTCGGCCGGCATTTTTGTTTTATCCGATTCTTAGGCCTCAGGTTCTTCCAGCAGTTTTTTCAGGTTCTTTTCGATGGTGACCGGCACAGGCCCGGAATTTGAATAGAGATTCAGCACCTGGTGGGAAACCTTGATCTTTTCCTGCACCGTGTCCCAACCTATCCCTTTTTCTTCTACCTGGTTCATTAAATCAATCAATCCTTGAGAATCCATTTTATTCCTCCTTATTTCCTTTTAGATGGTGCCAGATCCGGGGGGTACGCAAACTTCGGATCTATAGCATAGGTCCAGGGGAGCCCCCACCATTGCCATCCATAATGACGTCTGTGATTAAAACTGTAAATTTTGTTCCTTTTTGCAAGCTGACGGTAAAACTTGTTTTTGTGGTTGTCCTTGAAAACCGGGAATTCGGATCCCTCAAAACCGTCTTTCACTTCGTAAACCTTCTTGAACCCGGCATTCAGAAGTTCTTTTGCCGCAGGCGCGCTTCTCTTCCCATCCCTGGAGAGAATCAGCAGGTTATCCGTCTTTTTAAACACCTTGCTGATCTCCTTTAAAAACGCCTTGTTCTTTTTGTTTATGCCATATTCATACCGATCACCCTCTTTCTTGAGGCGGGTGGCCCAGAACATGTACGGGAACAGGTAGGCGTTGATAGGGTGGCCGACGAGCTGGTATTCGGCCCTTGTCCTTACGTCAATCAGGTAGGTGTCGGGGACTGTATTGAGCATATCATAAGCTTCAATGCTCAATATATGTTTGGGCTCCTCGGCAAATGCGCTCACGAAAAAAGCCAGCAGGAGCACCGCAAAACCGAAACCGGTTAAAAAAACTTTCCTATCCATTCTATTATCTTCTCGGATGGTTCTACCATCCAAATTAGGCTCACTATAAAACTTGAGTCTAAACAAATAATCCAGTACCGTATGTTTGTCAATGAAAAATCATGTGAACTTTCCCCTCAAATATTTCAAGTGGAGGAAACATTAATGACGGCAAGCAAGGTGTATTTTTCGGACCTCAGAACATCCTTTAAGGAAAACATCTTTATAAAATTAAACAGGCTTTTGGATGAAGCCGCCATGGATGATGCGGTGGCCGAAAGAAGCCTGGTGGCAATCAAATTGCATTTCGGTGAAAAGGGAAATTCCGCATTTATTCGCCCCAACTTTCTACGGACAATCGCGGACCGGGTTGAAGGACTGGGGGCAAATCCGTTTTTGACCGACGCCAATACGCTCTACGCAGGGACCAGGGGTAACAGCGTCTCCCACCTGCATACGGCGGTGCTGAACGGGTTTGCATATTCGGTGGTCAAAGCACCCGTCATTATCGCTGATGGAATTCGAGGCGCTTCTTTTAAGGCCGTTGACATTGGCCAGGCGTTTATCCAAACGGCCTATATTGCCAGGGATATTGCGGAAGCCGATGGGTTGATCAGCGTGGCCCATTTCAAAGGCCACGAACTGGCCGGTTTTGGTGGAACCATCAAAAATCTGGGGATGGGGTGTGCTTCGAGAAAAGGAAAAATGGCCCAGCACTCTGATGTGTCCCCGAAGGTCAAAAAGAAAAAGTGCGTGGGCTGTGGGGACTGTGTGCGTCATTGTGCCGGAAAAGCCATATCTCTAAAGGAGAAAAAGGCTTCCATCAACGCTGAAAAATGCGTGGGCTGCGGTGAATGCATCCTCATTTGCCCCAACGGCGCCATCGATGTTAACTGGAATGCGGATATTCCACTGATGCAGAAAAAGATGACGGAGTACACACTGGCTGTGCTCAAAGGAAAAGAAAAGAACGCCTTTTTCATAAATTTTCTGATGGATATTACCCCAGCCTGCGACTGTTACGGACATAGCGATGCGCCCATTGTCCATGATGTGGGGATTGTGGCCTCAAAAGATCCTGTTGCCATTGACCAGGCTTCCGCGGATCTGGTCAACCGGCAGATCGGGGCCACGGCATCCTGCCTCAAGGAAGGGTTGAAACCCGGTGAAGATAAATTTCGTGCCGTATATCCAAAAGTCGACTGGACCATTCAACTGAATCACGGCGAAAACATCGGTTTGGGCAGCCGAAAATATGACTTGATTACAATTTAATTCCATTAATCAGCCTTTTTAGCGGGGGCCTACTTGTTTTTGTCTGCGGCATATGCTATGAGACATCCGTTCCACGACTTGTTATTAAGGAGAAAACGATGGATATGAAAATTACGGCGGCAACGCCTGACAAGATGAAATCAAAGCCGGCGGATGAATCTCAGCTTGGGTTCGGGGATATCACAACGGACCACATCTTCCTGATGGATTATGATGCTTCCAAAGGATGGTTCAACCCACGCATTGAACCCTATGGCCCCCTGGCCATTGATCCGGCCGCCATGAGCCTCCATTATGGACAGGAAATTTTTGAAGGGCTTAAAGCTTACGGAATAGCAGATGATGGTATCGGACTTTTCAGGCCCAAAGAAAATTTCGAGCGCCTTAATCGTTCGGCCGCTCGTCTCTGCATGCCCGAAGTGGATATCCCCCAAGCCATGGAAGGGATGAAACAATTGATTCTCCTGGATAAAGGCTGGGTTCCAAGGAGCCCCGGTACCTCACTTTACATTCGGCCCACCATGATTGCTACTGAACCGCACCTGGGCGTTCGTCCTGCCAACAACTATGTATTTTTCATTATTATCGGTCCGGTGGGGGCCTACTATAAGGAAGGGTTGAACCCGGTTAAGATCTATGTGGAAGACTTTTTTGTACGCGCCGCAATCGGCGGCACGGGCGAAGCCAAAACCGCTGGTAATTATGCGGCCAGCCTTCTGGCTGCCGAAGAAGCCAAGAAAAAGGGATTCACACAAGTGCTTTGGCTGGATGCGGCGGAACGGAAATATATTGAAGAAGTGGGCACCATGAATATGTTCTTCCGCATTGATGACGAAGTGATCACCGCGCCGCTTAACGGCAGCATCCTGCCCGGGGTCACCCGGGATTCCGTCATTCGAATCGTCAAAGACTGGGGCCTTAAAATAACAGAACGGTCCCTTGCCATTGATGAAGTGATTGCGGCGGCGGATGACGGCAGGCTTCAGGAAACATTCGGCACCGGTACGGCGGCCGTGATTTCTCCGGTGGGCCAAATCACCTTCAAGGGTCGCGATTATGTGGTGGCCGGCGGCAAAATGGGAGAGTTGAGCCAGAAACTCTATGATGAAATCGTTGCCATTCAGTACGGCCAAAAACCCGATCCATACGGATGGGTCGAGCGGATTGAATAATTCAAAACAGCAAGACCGTCCCATTAATGCCTGCCCCGGATAAATAGTATCCCCCCCAATTCTCACGGTAGAGTAGGGGGGGCGCCCCCCTCCCCCCGTCAAAAGTGGAAAAAGGGTTTATGGATACCCCGGTGATGGGTTCAAGTGGAATTTTCCTTCACGGAACCGTACCTTTCCTTCCGTTTCCAGGCATTCCAGGTGTTTTTGCACCATGCATCTTTCGAAAAAGAAATAGAGGATTTCCAGGCCGGGAATATACTTTCCGTATATGGGCTTCAGCGCACAGATTTCTTCCAGACTTCGGGGAACCGTCATAACCGCAGCTATCCGCTCCTCATTTCGCGAAAATTTCGCAGCAAAACTGCCGATCTCATCCTGAATATTCTCCCGGACAGGCAGGCGGTGGGAACTGGCCACCACCCGGGGTTTCATCTCCATGATGACATTCAGGGAGTCTTTGAAACGGGGGATATCCGACTCGGGGTTGCCGTAAAAGGGGCCGAATGCGGTCAGGTCAATGTCAAAGGAAAGCAAGATATTTTGTTTAGGTTCCAGAAAACAATAATGGTCGTCCAAATGCCCCGGCGTATGGATGGCTTTAAGGGAGATGCCCCCGAAGTCAAGGGTTTCTCCATTTTGGAAGGTCCGGGTAGGTTCGTAATCCCGCATTCCCAGATCCTGCCGCACAAAATACTCCCAGGAATCCATGACCGCCCGGTCCGATCCCATCAAACGTCGGGCAAGGCGACGGACAGCACCCACCTCTTCTATGCGCTCATGGGGAACCAGCAGTTCCCTCCCTGCCAAAAGATGATTGCCTGACACATGATCCGGATGGCAGTGGGAATTGATGACCATGTCCACCCCGTATTCCTCCAGGACTTGGCGGATGGCTTCGGGTCCGCACCCCGTATCGATGAGTGCATGGGTGTCCGACCCCAGGACCAGGAAGGAATAGGCCATGGGAAATCTTCCCCCGGTGGGAGAATTAATAAGGTATAGTTTATCGGAAACTGGAATCAGATCCATTGTTTTCATGGTCCCCACTTGATTCGTCTGCGATTTGGCGATTTGCTCTGGCCTTTCATTGAACTGGCCGAGCAAGCTCAATGATACCATATCACCAAAGAAGATGGGTAGCACTTCCTGTCCTATAGCGGGAAGCCTCAGGAAACCCCCATTCCCTACCAAAATTTCTTCTTGACTTTTTTGCCTTTGAAATATTATCCCATCCGCTGCGCTCCATTGCCACCGTTGAAGGCTACGTTAGCGCTCTACTTTCTCATCGCGATATACATACTGTTGTGTTTTCCGATGCTTTGGATAATGATAGAGCCACAGTAATTCTTTAGCATCTTTATAACGAGAAAACCATTGACAAAAAGGGGGCTTCTGATTTTCATTCGACACAACTGATGGAAGAGACGGAACGTGAATGTAGACAACTCCCGTAATGTTACCGGGAGGTGAGGTCACGAACATAAGGAGCATTGTATCATGGAGTCCTCAATGATATTATTCAGCGTTGCATCTGTGTGGGGAATCGCAGTTGTTACACCCGGGCCAAACTTCTTTTTGACCGTGCAAACAGCGATGAGCTCCTCGCGGAGTGCTGCTCTGTTGAATGTTTTAGGGATCTGTACAGGAACGCTTATCTGGGCCTTCTCAGGGTTTTTTGGCCTGACGACAGTCTTTCGACTCGCGCCATGGACCTATCTTTTCGTCAAGTTCTTTGGGGGAATCTACCTGATATTTCTCGGATTCCAACGTATCAGGGCGACCTCACAACGGGAAGCGAATGCCACCACACTATTTTCCGACCACGGGATATCTTCCGGGCAGAATTATCGACGGGGTCTTCTGACGAACCTTTCAAATCCGAAGACAGCCATGTTTATTACAAGTCTGTTTGCTGCGACACTCCCTTCACAGACCGCCTATTCTCTCGGCGTAATGAGTGTCGTCCTGATGTTCTTGATATCATTTCTTTGGTACACCTCCGTCGCCTGTCTGTTCTCGTTACACCAAGTCAGGGACATCTATGGAAGAGCCAGTCGGTGGATTGAACGATGTGCAGGCATTCTGTTTATTGGCTTTGGTGTGAAATTGGCCATGAGCAAATGACAGGCCCGTGAGACGAGACACGCATTGGACACCGGTCTTCCAAACCAGGAGAAAAGGCGTGACAGGTGGCACGTCTCAATACGATAATGACACCAATGGGACATTATCCGGGCCATACCCGGCGTTACCATTTTTACGGAGGGAGCATGAAATGTTTATGAAACGAAAAAGTATTTTCGCGGCAATGGGAAGTGTTGCAATTTTTCTTTTATCCGTCTCTTTTTTGTATGCTCAGGGAGAGACTCAGGTTCAAGTGGAGAGCAAGCCACTTGCCGAGAATCTCTATTTGCTTCGGGATTCTAAGGGCACGGGGAATACTGTTGTCCTGACAGGTGACGACGGCGTACTGATGGTCGACACCAAGGGCGGAAAGTCCGTTGATGCACTTTTCGCTAAAATCACAGAATTGAGCGACAAGCCGATCCGTTTTGCGATTATTACCCACTGGCATTATGATCATGTGGGGGGGAATGAAACAGTCGCCAAAACCGGTGCCACGATCATTGCCCATGAAAACGTACGCAAACGTATGGGTATGGAAAACAATATGAAGATGTTTAAGGCCAAAATTCCCCCCGCACCGGAGACGGCACGACCGCTACTCACCTATACGAAAGAAGTGGCGCTCCACCTGGATGGGGAAAATGTCAGCGTCTTTCACATGGCTCCCGGACATACGGATGGCGACTCTGTAGTCTATTTTCAAAATGCCAACGTGATCCATATGGGCGACCTCTATTTTGAAGGGCTATATCCATTCATCGGAATCTATTCCGGAGGGTCCATCGACGGTATGGTCAAGGTTATCCGTCAGATTTTGCCGATGATCGATGAGAACACCAAGGTCGTGCCGGGGCATGGCCCGTTGTCAAACAAGGCCCAACTTCAGGCGTACGTTTCCATGCTGAGTGCCATTCGGGATAACGTCAGTCTGCTCATGAAGGAAGGCAAAACAATGGAAGAAGTGGTTGCCGCAAAACCGACGAAAACATTTGACGAAAAATGGGGCAAAGGATTCCTGCCACCGGACCGATTTACCGGGCTGGTTTATATGGATCTCTCCCCGGAATTGCCATAAGATATTGAAAGGGGATATTTAGTTCTTTGTTACGGCTTTGCGTCATCAAAATCAGGAGAAATCAGTTCCAAAACCGACCCGGACAGCCATCCCCGTTTTTTATCCGGCAGATGGATGAGTCGCCATCCCCCTTCGGAGCGTTCCTGTTCCACGATGGCGCCTTCGTGCAGCTTGAAGAGGACCGTATCTCCGTCATGGGGTCCTGCTAGAACCTCAACCTCTTTTTGAAGAATAACGGCCCGATGGTCATCATGGATCTGGGCCCATTTCATCCCAAGGGAAAGCCCCGTCACCAGCCAGAGGCACAGCACCAGCAGCAAACCATAGAAAAGCCATTCGAACCGGTGAAACAGGCGGATCAAAAGGGCGGCACAGAGTAGCAGGTTCAGCATCGCAAAACACCAGAACAGCTCACTCTGACTGACGGTCGGCAACCAGAAAAACGCCATGCTGAAAAATCCCTTTGAAGGGAGAATGGCATCCACCACCTGGTCCCGGGCATGGGCCAGGTTGAAGTTGAGATCCGCATCCCGGGGCATGTCAATTTGGGCCCGCTCATAGGCTAAGATGGCCCGGCCCAGCTGATTCATCCTGAACCAGGTGTTCCCCAGGTTATAATGGATGCGGGGCACATCATGACCCGTGCGAATCAACTGCTGGTAACTTTCGACGGCTTCCTGAAAATTTCCTTCCCGATAATCCTGATTGGCCTGATAGAAAATTTCCTCCCATGCCCGGTTCCCCTCATGGTTTTGGCCAAAGGCCGATGACACCGGGAAGGCGGCTGTCAGAACGCAAATGATGGGCAACAGGAAACGATATCTCACCGCAACTCCTTTTCAATCTGTTTGATAATTCCCGGAATGTCCCTGGATGCTGAGCCACAGGTGGCCTCCCCGCCCGTGTAGATGCGACTTTCAAGTTCTTCCAGAACATTTCTGAGTCTGTCTGCCGTATCCGGGTGAACCCCTTTTTCCGTCAAGCGCTTCGGCACATCAGCCGGGGTCAGGGACCCAAGGGATAACTGAAGACGATCATTCATATAATCCCGAACGGCGGTCATCATGCCGTTGGCATCTTTGTGGTCGCGGCGGCATTCTTTCAGGAAAACATGGGCCGCCTTTCTGGCCCGCTGAGCGTAAATGGTCCGGTCGGACTTTCTGTTTAACCGCAAACCCAGAAAAACCGCCCCGTAAACCAGAAAAGGCGCCATGAGTATGGCCCAGCATAACAAATTACCAGGGCCCATTGCCTTTGATGATAACCAACCGCCATCTTTCAACCCCGAAATTGAGGTGTAGATGGGAAAGATGTCATGGCCGATTTCTTTGACTTCCTGTTTGGCAAGCTTTGAGGGGGCTTTTGATTTTTCCGTCTGCGGGGTTGTCACAAGGGTTTGTGTTTCTCCGGGCAAAACCTTTAAGGCCAGCGGCTGCGTTTTTTGGGTCCGATAGGTTTCGGCTTCCGGATCGAAATAGCTGATGGTGAATGGGAAGATGGTATAAAGGCCCGCCCTATCCGGCACCAGGGCCCATTTCATGGTTTTGGACCCGGTCAACCCATCGGCCCCGGCGCGGGTTTGAAACACCGGCTCATCGGCATAAGTTTTGAAATGATCCAATGGCGGCATTTTCAGATCCGGCAACCGGCTGACATTGCCCTTTCCCGAAAGGCGAACGGTGAGGGTCACAGAGTCCCCCACGTGCACCTCCGACCCGGAAAGGCTGCCCTCAATGGTGAATTGCCCCACAAGGCCGCTGAAATCCCGGGGTTTTTCTTTTTCGGGAAATGGCAGTACTTCGAGAGCAAGGGGTTCGCTGGAAACGGTCAAGGGCCGCCCGGTCCTGAGGGCGCCGCCAAAGAACGGATCGTCAAACAGTCCCCTGGGCGTTCGCTTCCGAGCACTGTAAACCGTCAGCCCCATGCGGGCAGGCGGGATGCGAAAGCGCCCGGGCTTCAGGGGCATCACCCCGTAGGAGACCTCCAGGATTCGGTAGGAGGCGCCATGGTAAACCGCCTGATACTCTTTTGGTTTCTCCAACTGCCGAAAGGTGAGTTCATCGGTCTCGGGCAGATCCAGCGAAATATCGCTCACGTTGGTGCGAAGATGCAACTTCAGGGTGTAGGGAACCTGTTGTTCCACATAGGCCTTTGGGGACCCCAGGGCCGCCGTGAGAAAAACCGGTCCTTTGTCAGATCCCGATGCATCACCGCCGGCCATCACCTTCAGGGTGGCCACATTGCTTATGGATGTTTTCCCATCCACGTTGATGCTGGCGGGTCCTACCTGAAATACCCCCATTTTTTTGGGCTGCAGATAATAGGTGTAATCCACACCGGAATTGTACCGGCCGTTGATGATTTCAACCCGACTGGCGTTGCCCCCTTTTGTCACATGAAAGGGTTCCAGGCCCTCGATAACCGGGGGAGAGTCACTGCGCCTTGCACCGGATAGACGCACCTGAAGCTGAATGGAATCCGCGAGGGTGGTTTCCAGACGATCCAGGTTGAGGGTCACGGAGACTTCTGCGTTAACCGTCTGAACCGTCAGGATCAGCGTGGAAAAAAATATCAGGAGACAGGCAATTTTTTTCATATCACCAGTCCTTTCCCGACGACTTTCCCCGGCCTTTGGCTTCGGGGACCTGAAACTTCAGAAATCGCGCACGATCCTCTTTGATGTTGTCCAGCAGGGCCTCGGCTTTCTGTTTCTGAATCCGGGCGGCCGGGGTCTGTTCAGGTTTCTGCGCTTCGGGTTCATTTGCCTGCTGGGGTTCTTTTTGACCCCCCTTTTTCTGATCGTGCTTCTCCTGTGCCTTATCTTTCTTTGGTTTTTCTTTGGAAGAAGAATCATCTGAGGGGTTTTTCTGATCCCCCTTTTTTTCTTTTTGCGAGTCTTCTTTCTTCTGGCCCTCCTGTTGCTGTTTTCCCTGCTGTTTCTCCTCCTCCTGCTTTTTCTGTTTCTCCAATTCCCTGAGGGCCAACTCCAGATTGAACCGCGCATTTTCCCTTGTGGAATCCAACAAAAGGGCCTGCTGATAATAGGCTTTGGCCGAAGCGAAATCTCCCTGTTTAAAGGCGGCATTGCCCAGGTTGAAGACTGCTTTTACGCGGGTATCCGGATCATCGGTGCGTTTGAGCACGCTTGAAAACGCCGCCATGGCCCCCTTGAAATCAGAGGCCTGGTAATCGGCGCAGCCCCGGTTGTATCGATACCGGATATCCCGGGGGTTATCCATGTCCCGATCGGCGTACAACTTGGCGGCATCGGCAAAACGCCCCTTCTCATAGAGTTGGTCCGGGTTTTCGTCGCACTGCCCTTGAGCGGGTAACAGAAACAGCAATGCAAGGGAGAACAACACCGGCATTTTCCGGTTCAGATGGCCGATCAATCCTTCCAGCAGAAGCAACAGAAAAGCCGCCGCCGCAAAGATGAAAAACCGCTCCTCATAGACCTTAATCTTGCCGCTTTTGACCACGGCCGCGTCGGTTTTCAGTTTGATGCCGTCAAAATAGAGCAGATCCAGGTCCAGATCGCCCGCCATGGATTGCACGTATTCGCCGCCGGTCACCGCTGCCATTTCCTGAAGTCCTGATTCGTTCAGTTTGGAGAGGACCAGCTCACCTTTGTCATCCTTGATAAATCCCCCCCGTCCCCCGGATGCGGGAATGGGTCCGCCGGCAGGGTCCCCCATGCCGAAAATGAAGATCTTGATCCCCTTACTGGCGGCATCAACGGCTGCTTCAAGGCCGCGCTTTTCATTGTCCTCACCATCGGTGATGAGCAGGATCACCTTGTCGGTCTCGCTTTTGGGATCAAACGCCGCCATGGTCCCCTGGATGGCTGCGCCCAGATCCGTACCGGGAATCGGGATATGGTCCGGGTGCAGAATATTGAGGAACATCATCAGTGCGCCGTAATCCAGCGTTAAGGGACATTGGGTGTAGGCGGCGCCTGAAAAGGCTACCAGGCCCACCCGATCCCCCTGCACCACCTTGAGAAAATCGGTGATCTCTCGTTTGGCCCGCTGCAGCCGGTCCGGTTTTACGTCTTCCACCAGCATACTGGGGGAGACATCCAGGGCGATTACGATGTCCACACCTTTTTGCGTGACTTCCTGATAGTGGCTGCCCCACCGGGGGCCGGCCAGGGCCAGCAGCATGCATCCCAGTGCCAGCAGGCACAATACAGCTTTGATCACACGCCTTCCCCGGGAGTCTTCAGGGGTTAGTCTTTTGAGCAGTTCCGGCTCCGCAAACCGTATCAGGGCCTGCCGCCGTTTCCGGTACACCACCACAGAGGTAACGGCCACAAGCGGCAAAAGCCAGAGAAAATGAAGGATCCAAGGGTGGGACAGGTTCATGGGATGATCCTCAATATCCAAGTCTTGAGCAGCAACTCCAGCAGGAAAACCAGGATGGCCGGTGCCAGGAACCAGGGGTAAAGCTCCCTGAAATGAAAAAACTCCTTGACCTTCACATCGGTTTTTTCTTCCCGGTCGATAATATCGTAGATTTCCTGAAGCTCCCGGCTGTTGGCCGCACGAAAATATTTTCCCCCGCCGGTTTCCGCCACCCTTTTTAACGTCACCTCGTCCAG
>Ga0233431_1001705_pt1 | contig 35940 bp, 28 predicted proteins | sample SI_118_April2016_FD_179867 | JGI IMG/M metagenome (GOLD analysis project Ga0233431, IMG submission 179867) | Seawater microbial communities from Saanich Inlet, British Columbia, Canada - SI_118_April2016_200_MG | ecosystem: Environmental > Aquatic > Marine > Inlet | place: Canada: British... | reverse complement strand
CGAAGACATCATGTGGACCTACAACACCACACCGAGAAAATGCCTCGGCTTCCTTACTCCATTGGAAGCCTTCGTCAAATCATTGGGTGTTGCACTTGAAATTTGAATCCAGCTCTGCGCGAGATTCCATACTGATCGTCTTTGATACCAGGGAGATAGATCAAGTTCATTGTTTCTCTGGAGATTAACAAAATCCTGCACAACTAGGGACTGGTAATCGACTCTATCCATTGGTCTTCTCTTTTGAATTTCATGAGACAAAGATTTCTGGCAATCACATAATGTCGACAAATTTATCGAATCAAGTGCCTACCTTTCTACCTAGCGAAGCGCAGTTTGGGAAACGGCAGACAGGCTGTCAACCCGGTTACCGTGACAGAATTACGGATACCCAGGACAGTTTATGGAAACCCGGGACAGTTTCATTTCCCTATTGTCTTCTGGCGGGTCCATCCCGGCATAAGCGCGGGGGCCACGGGGACATGAATGTTGCTGTATTGTTCTTGACTTTTTGCGTGTCTTAGGGTAAAATTCCGATTGAGCAAACAGGCAAGTTTGGTTTTCGTGATTTGAAATCGCGCTGAAAACAAAGGGAAAATTGGCAAAATGACGATTAATGACGAGGAATGACGACAAAACGACGGGAGTGGCGACCGGGAATGGGTGAATTGTTGCGTGGTTTCAATTGGTTAAATTGATTTTGGCGGAAATCCCGGTGGCCGGAAAATCGTCATTTTCGAACCCGAGCCACGCTTTAGCAACCCGCGCAAATGTTCTTTGACATCGTAAAATCGGGAAATCACGTCGGCTCGCAATAGCCGTTTGACGACCCCTACCCCCGTTCCGGATACAACCCCACCAGCCCCGCCTTTGACGCCTCGCACACCCCGCGTTCCGTAATCAGGCCGGTGACGAGGCGGCGCGGGGTTACGTCGAAGGCGTAGTTGGCGGCTTGGCTGCCGTCCGGCGTCAGGCGGACGGTGGTGACCGATCCGTCCGGCGCGCGGCCTGCAATCTCGGTGACTTCGGTCGCGTCGCGTTGTTCGATGGGGATTTCGGTGACGCCGTTTTCCAGGGTCCAGTCGATGGTGGAGTGCGGCAGGGCCACGTAGAACGGGACGTTGTTGTCGCGGGCGGCCAGCGCCTTAAGATACGTTCCGATCTTGTTGCACACATCGCCCGTGCCCGTGGTGCGGTCGGTGCCGACGATGCAAAGATCGACCTCGCCGTGCTGCATGAGGTGGCCGCCGACGTTATCGGCAATAACCGTGTGGGGCACGCCGTGGCGGCCCAGCTCCCACGCCGACAGGCTTGCGCCCTGATTGCGCGGGCGGGTTTCATCGACCCACACATGGACCGGCAGGCCCGCGTCATGGGCCTTGTAAACGGGCGACAGCGCGGTTCCCCAATCGACCGTGGCCAGCCAACCGGCGTTGCAGTGGGTCAGCACGTTGACGCGCTCGGGCTTGCCCCTCTTCTCCCACGCGCTGCGGATCAGGCCCAGCCCGTGATCACCGATGGACGAGCAGGTCGCCACGTCGTCATCGCAAATCTCGGCGGCGCATTTGTAGGCCGCTGCGGCGCGGTCTTGAGGTTTCACGCCCGCCAGCTTTGTGCCCATCACATTCAGTGCCCAGCGCAGGTTAACGGCGGTGGGGCGGGTGGCGAACAGGATTTCGGAGGCCTTGGCGAGCCCTTCGTCGGACGCATCTTCACGCACGGCAAGGCACATGCCGTAGGCTGCCGTCGCACCGACCAATGGCGCGCCGCGCACCAGCATCGCGGAAATGGCGTGGGCGGCCTCGGCCAAGTTGGTCAGGCGCGCAATGACGAACTGGTGGGGCAGCAGGGTCTGGTCGATGATATCGACGGACCAGCCGTCGGCGTTGAGCCAGATGGTCCGATAGGCGGTTCCGTCGACTTTCATGCCAAATCCCTTCCCTACTTCAGATCGCTGATGACGCCCGCCACCAGCTCAAACAACTCGTCGATCTGACCCTTGGAGATAATCAGCGGCGGCGAAAGGGCAATGGTATCGGCGGTGATGCGGATCATGGCGCCGCGATCAAAGGCCATCTGCATGGCTTCAAAGCCGCGCTCGCCCGCAGCACCCGGCCGGGCCGACAACTCGATGCCGCAGACCATCCCCATGTTGCGGATATCGATGACGTTGGGAAGATCGCGCAAGCCGTGGGCGGCATTCTCGAAGTGCGGCGCCAGTTCGGCGGCGCGCTGGAAAAGGCCTTCTTCGGCGTAGGTGTCCAGCGTCGCCAGGGCGGCGGCCGCGGCCACCGGATGGCCGGAATAGGTGTAGCCGTGGAACAGCTCGATGGGGGTCGCCGAGTTTTGCGTGAGGCTATCGTAAATGGCCGCGTCGACCACCACCGCGCCCATGGGAATGGTGCCGTTGGTCAGACCCTTGGCGGTGGCCACGATGTCGGGCTGCACGCCCAGCAGTTCGGTGGCGCTGGCCGCACCCAGCCTGCCGAAAGCGGTGATCACTTCATCGAAAATAAGAAGAATTCCGTACTTGTGACAGATGGCGCGCAGGCGCTCCAGGTACCCCTTTGGCGGCGGCAGAACGCCCGCCGAGCCCGCCATGGGTTCGACGATCACGGCGGCGATGGTGGACGGGTCGTGCAGGGAGACCATGCGCTCCAGATCATCGGCCAGATGCGCGCCCCATTCCGGTTGCCCGCGCGAAAAAGCGTTGTGTTCGGGGGCGTGGGTGTGGGGCAGATGATCGACCCCGGCCAGCAGGGAGCCGAAGTGCCGGCGGTTGGTGGCGATGCCGCCCACGGAAATTCCGCCAAAGCCGACGCCGTGATAGCTGCGTTCGCGGCCAATCAGGCGGGTGCGGGTCCCCTCGCCCTTTGACTGGTGATAGGCAAGCGCGATTTTCAGTGCCGTTTCGACCGATTCGGAACCCGAATTGGTGAAAAACACGTGGTTCAGGTCGCCCGGAAACAGCGAAGCGATGCGCCCGGCCAGCTCGAAGGCCACTGGATGACCGAATTGGTACGACGGCGCGTAATCCAGTTCCGCCACGGTTGCGCTGACCGCCTCGACGATACGGGGCCGCCCGTGACCGGCGTTGACGCACCAAAGTCCCGCCGTTCCATCCAGCAGCTTGCGGCCGTCGGCGGTGGTGTAGTGCATGTCCTTGGCCGCGGTGACGATCCTCGGTTCCTTGAGGAACCTTCGGTTCGCCGTAAACGGCATCCAAAATGCGTCCATCGCGTTGGTGGACGTTACCGAAACCGCCATGACCTTCCCCCCGGAATGAGCTACGAATTCAGCCACGAACATGACAGCGATTGCATATTCGTTCAACCGGCTTGCAAGGCTACTTTTCCGTTACCCTTCGCGCTATGATCCTTGGTATAAGAACACGCCCGTCCATCAACAACCGACTGTAATCAATGCCTGACACCGACCACCTCGCAGGAATGGCCGCCATCGTTAACGCCGAACATTCCGATCCGTTCTCGTACCTGGGCATGCACGCCCACGGTCCGAACGGCTCGCTGGTGGTGCGCACCTTCTTCCCCGGCGCGCAGGCCGTGGACCTGATTGAGGCCTCCAGCGGGCGGTGCGTCGCCAAGTTCGCGGAAATCCACGCTTCCGGGCTGTTTGCCTGCACGATGGCGCGGCGCAAGAAACCGTTCGCCTACCGGCTGCGCGTTGACGCCGGCGGAAACCGGTTCGAGATTGAGGACGCCTACCGGTTCGGGCCGGTGCTGGGCGAAATGGATCAGTACTTCCTGGCCGAGGGAACGGATCTGGCGGCCTACCGGAAACTGGGCGCGCATCCCAAAACCATGGACGGGGTCGATGGCGTCAACTTCGCCGTATGGGCACCCGCCGCCAGACGCATCAGCGTGGTCGGCGATTTCAACGATTGGGACGGACGGCGCCATTCCATGCGCGTGCATCCGGGCTGCGGCGTGTGGGAAATTTTCATCCCCGGCGTTCCCAAGGGTGCTGCCTACAAGTTTGAGGTCAAGGGAGCCGACGGAACCGTCAAGGATTTGAAGGCCGATCCGATCGCGTTCAGGTGCGAAACCGCGCCGCGCACGGCTTCCGTGGTCAACGGCTTGGGCAACTATCAATGGGGCGATGACGAATGGATGGCGGAACGGGCGTCTGCCAACCGCCGCGAAGCCCCCATATCCATTTACGAAGTTCATTGGGGATCGTGGAAACGCGTCGTCGAGGAAGGCGGCCGGTCGCTGAGTTACGCGGAAATGGCCGAACGTCTGATCCCCTACGTGAAGGAAATGGGATTCACGCATATCGAGCTTCTTCCCATCAGCGAATTCCCCTTCGAAGGGTCATGGGGCTACCAGCCGACGGGTCTATTCGCGCCGTCCAGCCGCTATGGCGAACCGGATGAATTCAAGGCCTTCGTTGACGCCTGCCACCGCGCGGGGATCGGCCTGATCATCGACTGGGTCGCCGCCCATTTCCCCGAGGACGCGCACGGTCTGGCCCAATTTGACGGAACCCACCTTTACGAACACGCGGACCCGTTGATGGGGCGGCACAAGGATTGGGGTACGCTGATTTATAATTACGGTCGCAACGAGGTGGCCAATTTCCTGATCTCGAATGCGCTGTTCTGGCTGGATCAGTACCATATCGACGGCCTGCGGGTGGATGCCGTGGCGTCCATGCTGTATCGCGACTACAGCCGCGAGGAAGGCGAGTGGGTCCCCAACGAATTCGGCGGCAACGAAAACATCGAAGCCGTTCATTTCCTGAAAACCCTGAACGAGCGGGTCTACGAACGCTTCCCCGATGTCATGACCATCGCCGAGGAATCGACCTCGTGGCCGATGGTTTCACGGCCCACCGATAGCGGCGGTCTGGGATTCGGCTTCAAGTGGAACATGGGATGGATGCACGACACCCTGCAGTACATGGCCAGGGAATCGGTGCACCGCAAATTCCACCACAACGATCTGACGTTCGGGCTTATCTACGCCTTCCAGGAAAATTTCGTGTTGCCGCTTTCCCACGATGAAGTGGTGCACGGCAAAGGGTCGATCATCGGCAAGATGCCGGGTGATCAGTGGCAACGGTTTGCCAATCTGCGGCTTTACTACGCCTTTATGTACGCCTACCCCGGAAAGAAACTATTGTTCATGGGAAACGAGTTCGCCCAGGAACGCGAGTGGGACCATGACGGCAGCCTGGACTGGCATCTGCTGGATCATGATCCGCACCGCGGCATCAGCAATCTGGTCAAGGACGTCAATCACCTGTACCGGGATTTCCCGACCCTGCACGAGCGCGATTGCGAGGGCGACGGCTTCGAGTGGATCGATGGCCAGAGCGCCAACACCGGCATACTCGCCTTTGTACGGCGCGGGTCGATCCCCAACGAAGTCATGGTGGTGGTCGCCAACTTCACGCCGGTGGTGCGTCATGATTACCGCGTCGGCGTGCCCCTGGACGGCTGGTACGCCGAAGAGCTGAATTCCGATTCCGAACACTACGGCGGGGGAAACGTGGGCAATTTCGGCGGTGTCGCTTGCGAAGCCGATGGTTGGCATGGAAAGCCGCACTCCATAAGTATATCGGTTCCCCCGCTGGCGACGGTTGTGTTCCGGCGGACATCCGGCGAGTAAACGAATGTGATGTCGGCAAACGGTTACCGCGTCGAGCCTGGAAGTCCCTATCCCCTGGGCGCATCTTGGGATGGCCGAGGCGTCAATTTCGCCCTGTTTTCGGTGAATGCCGAAAAGGTTGAGCTGTGCCTGTTCGACGCCACCGGTCGCCGCGAAATCGCCCGCATCGCCCTGCCCGAATACACCGATCAGGTTTGGCACGGCTATTTGCCCGACGTGGTTCCGGGAACGCCCTATGGCTACAGGGTTTACGGGCCTTATGATCCCAAACGGGGCCATCGTTTCAACCATCACAAATTGCTGGTCGATCCCTATGCCCGGGCCCTTCAGGGAAAACTACAATGGCATGCGGCCAATTTCGGATACAGGGTGGGAAGTTCGCGCGCCGATTTGTCGTTTGATCGGCGCAACAACGCGCGCTATATGCCCAAATCGGTGGTCGTGTCGGATTCAATGGATCTGGCCTGGAGCAGCCGCCCCTCGGTTCCCTGGCGAAATACGATCATCTACGAAATGCACGTCAAGGGCATGACCGCCGGGCACCCGCGAATTCCCGAAAATCTGCGCGGCAGCTTCGCCGGACTGAGCCACCCGGCCATTCTCGATCATCTGGTCGATCTTGGCGTCACCACCGTCGAGTTGCTACCGGTTCAGCCTTTTGCCGACGAGCCACACTTGGTGGAAAAGGGCCTGCGCAATTTCTGGGGCTACAATCCCTACTGTTTCTTCGCGCCCGAACCGAGCTACATGACGACCGGGGTGGTGCGTGAATTCAGGTCCATGGTCCATCGTTTCCATGACGCCGGGATCGAGGTCATCCTCGATGTCGTCTTCAATCATTCAGGCGAAGGCGATCAGCTGGGTCCCACCCTTTCGTTTCGCGGCATCGACAACGCCTACTATTACCGCCTTGAGCACGATCAGCCGCGCTATTACATTAACGATGCGGGATGCGGAAACACCCTGAATGTTTCCCATCCGCGGGTCTTGCAAATGGTCATGGACGCCCTGCGATATTGGTCCGAAGACATGGGCGTGGACGGCTTTCGCTTCGATCTGGCAGCAACCCTGGGCCGCGACGAAACCAACCGTTTTCGCACCTATTCACCGTTCCTGAGCACCGTTCGCCAGGACCCCGCCCTTGCCCATGTGAAATTGATTGCCGAGCCCTGGGATTTGGGCGTCGGCGGTTACCGGATTGGGGCTTTTCCACCCGGCTGGTCGGAATGGAACGATAAATACCGTGACACGGTGAGAAGTTTCTGGCGTGGCGATGGCGGCAAACTGGGCTCCCTGGCATCAGGAATAGCCGGGTCCAGCGGCATTTTCCAGCACAACGGCCGCCGTCCGTCGGCAACGGTCAATTTCGTAACCGCCCACGACGGTTTCACGCTGCAAGATTTGGTCACCTATAACGACAAGCACAATCTGGCCAACCTGGAAGACAACAAGGACGGCACCGAGAACAATCTGTCGTGTAATTACGGCGTTGAAGGCCCCACGGATGATCGCGAAATCGCCTCCACAAGGGCCAGACAAAAGCGCAATCTCATGGCGACGTTGTTGCTTTCCCAAGGCGTTCCCATGATCGCCGCCGGTGATGAATTGGGCCGGACACAAGCGGGCAACAACAACGCCTATTGTCAGGACAACGAGGTCAGCTGGCTGGACTGGGACGCCGATGACCCGGACCGGGACAACTTCCTTGATTTCGTGAAAGTCCTGATCCGCATCCGCCTGACCAACGATGTTTTTCGCCGGGATAAGTTTTTTAACCCCGAGGAAGACAAGGACGCCGGGACCAGGGAAATCACGTGGTTTTCCCAGGCCGGTCACGCCATGGGCAAACAGGATTGGACGCAGGCGCGGGCCTTTGGATTTCATCTTCTTGCAGACAAGAACTCGAACCAATCAACATCGGCCATCGTTCTTCTTAACGCTACCGGCAAGGATGTTCTTTTCCGGCTTCCCGATTTCACCATGAATTCGGATTGGCGCATCGTCTTCGACACGGCGCGCCCCGATTTGCCTGACGACCCGATCTGTACCCCGTCCAAGGCGGGGTATTCGCTGTCTGCGCGTTCTTGCACTTTGCTTTACCAGAGCCCCTAAATGCCGAACGCGGAACTCCTCAACCGTCTCGCCGAACTTGCGGGGGTCGTTCCAACGATCTGGCTGCAAACCGGCGAATTGTTCTCTATCGCAGACCAAACCAAGTCCGACCTTCTCGAAGCTATGGGCTTTGACGTTTCCACCGACGCCGCCATCGCCGATGGCATTCGCCGGTTGGAGGAAAGGCCGTGGCGAAGCCGTCTGGACCCGGTTGGTGTGTTCAGGTCGAACCCTAATTTTTCCCTGCGCATTCCCAGCCGCATTTCCGGCCACGAAATGGACTGGCGGATCGAACTTGAGAATGGTGGAATTCTTGCCGGAGAATTCACGCCCGGCGAGCTGGACATTGTGGAGACCCGCGAGATCGACGGCGAGACACTGATCCGTTACGCGGTGGCGCTGCCAGATGACCTGCCGTGGGGATATCATCGCCTGACAATCGACGATGGTTCGACGACTTTGGGCAAAACAACGCTCATCGTCGCACCGCCATCGTCCTATTTGCCGAAATGGATGATCGAAGGTCGACGAAAGTGGGGTGTGGCTTGTTTTCTGCCATCCCTCAGGTCGGCTCAAAACTGGGGAATTGGCGATTTTTCCGATCTGGCGGATTTGGCGGATACGGCTTGCACGCTGGGTGCGGCGGCCATCGGTCTGAACCCCCAGCACGCACTTTTCACGCAATTGCCCGAGGAGGCCAGCCCATATTGCCCGTCCAGCCGCACTTTCCTGAACGTTCTGAATATCGACATCACCGCCGTTGATGGCTTTGCCGATTGCACCGAAGTCCAAGCACTCTGGGCAAGCGAAGACTTTCGCAACCGCCTTGAAAAAGCGCGCGACGCCGAGTTAATCGACTACACCGCCGTTTGCCAAATGAAGATGACGGCCTTGCGCCTCATTTTCCAACATTTCGCGAAGCAAACACGCAACGCCGCGTTTGACGATTTCCGCCGCGAAGGCGGCGAATCCCTGCGCCGTTTCGCCCTTTTTGAAACCCTGCACGAACATTTCGCCGTGCGTTACTGGACCGACTGGCCACCATCGTTCCACGACCCGGACACGCCGGACGTCGCCGCCTTCGCAAAATCCCATGCCCATGAAATCGATTTTCGCATCTTCGCCCAATGTCAGGCCGAGCAACAGTTTTCGTCAGCCGCCCAGCGTTGCCAAACTCTGGGTCTGGAGATCGGCCTCAACCGGGATCTGGCGGTCGGTTGCCATTTAGGCGGGGCGGACAGTTGGACCGACCCGGACCTTTATGTCTCAACTGTTCGCTTCGGCGCGCCGCCTGACCAGTTCAATTCGGCGGGACAGAATTGGGGAATGGCACCGGTCAATCCGCGGCATCTGCGCGACCTCGCGTTCGCGCCGTTTATCGAAATGCTGCAAGCCAACATGCGGCACGCGGGTGCGCTGCGCATTGATCACGTCATGGCGCTGGAACAGCTTTTCTGGATACCCCAAGGGAACACCGACGGCGCAGGGGCTTATGTGCGCTATCCATTCGACGATCTGCTGGCCATCGTGGCATTGGAAAGCCATCGCAACCAATGCTTTGTCATCGGCGAGGATCTGGGAACGGTGCCGTCGAATTTTCGCGAACGCATGGCCGACGAGAATATCCTGAGCTACCGGGTCTCCCAGTTCGAACGCTATCCCGACGGCCTGTATCAGCGCCCCTCGGTATACCCCGAATTTGCGCTGGCCACAGCCAATACCCACGACCTGCCTACCGTTCGCGGCCATTGGCAGGATGTCGACATCCATTTGCGTCACGAGTTAGAGGCCGAAGCAACGCCCGACCATCTGTCCGCCCAGAGCGAAAGCCGCGCCCATGATCGCGAACTGGTGCGGGCGTCACTGGTGGATCAGGGCCTGATCGCCGAGGATTTCGCGCTGGATGTGACGCTGGATGACGCTGCGCTGCAAACGCTGATAATCGCCGTGGAACGCTTCGTCGCCCGCGCGCCGTCACGCTTCATGCTGGCCGCTCTGACCGATTTGCTGGCCGACGAAAAAATGCTCAACCTCCCGGGAACCATCGATGAATATCCCAACTGGCGGCACAAAATAGGCCTGCCGACCGTCAATTTGGAGGGCGATCCCATGGTCCGCGCCATCGCCGCCGCCATCTCGGCGGAGCGCGGCACCACGTCGCATTGATAAAGGTCTTTGAATTTTCATCCTCGGAATTCCATAGCTTTTCCTGGAATGTTATGTTCACGACCTTGAATGGCCATGAGGTATGATGGCGACATGATGCGGCTCCTGCGAACAGGCGCGTTATTATTGGTGATGGCGTTGGCTGCGGATGTGGCCTCGGCGCAAGGCTGGACACCGCTCGGCGGTGGCTCGGCCGCGACACCGCCACCCCAGGCCCCCGCCGCTCCGCAAGCACCAATGGGGTGGGCGCCTTTGGGCGGCTACCCACCGGCCCCGCCCCCCATGGCAGCTCCGGCACCCGCTCCCGCTCCGGCTCAAACCCCTGCTCCGGCCCCAGACCCGGCTCCGGCTCCCGATCCGGCACCGCAACCCAATCCTCCGCCGCAACCCGATCCAGCGCCGCCTCAAGATGCTGCGGGCGAGCTTCCGCCGTCCCTCAGCGCAAAGCTGGCGGGCCTTGCCCAGCACATGGGAATGCTTGCTGACGAACTGGAAAGCACCTTCGGCAAACCCGAGGATACCGAAGCCGCGAACCGCTCCAAGGTACCGCTGGACGACATCAACAAGGATTATTGCCAGTGCAGCGGCCTGACACCCGTGCACGACGTTGAGAGGCGGTTTCTGCTAGATTACGTCCGAACGGTTGATCGTTCGATCCGGGGCTCCGTCGGTTCGCTTAATCAGACCCTTCGTATCGTTTCGGCGGCCAAGGCTCAACTTGCCAAGGCTCGGTCCTGGGATGATCTGAAAGCATTTCGCAAGGCCATCACAGCCTTCGGGCGCAATATCGACATCGCGTTAAAACTGCTGGCCGAACCGGACCCGCAACGGGCGGAATTGCGCTCGATGCTGGCCGACGCCACGGTGATCGTGCGCCAGTTCAAAGCTGATTTTTCCGACTTCGCCGCCGCCTTCGACGCCATGGACGCCAATGCGCTTGATGCCGCAGTCACCCGCCTTACGCAAGGCACGACAGCCTGGGCACCGTTGCGCGCCCGCGTTCCGCCGCTAAAACGCGAGGCCGATGACATCCGCCGCCGCTTGGCCAAGCCGCGCAACAATCCCGACTGCGTGCCCATTCCAACGGTCTTCTGCAAAACAAACTACGACGACGGATGCAGGCCCGGATCGACCACCTTCGATCCCAAAACCTGCCCCGAATACTGCCGCAAATACCCGACCCCGCGCGAAGCCGTCTGCACCGCAAACGGCTATGTCAACATGTCGTGGACCAATAAACCGGAAGAATCCTTCACCCCCGCCCCAACCAAGTCCGCGCCGTTCAAGCCAACGCGCAAATCCAAGGGCCGGTTCCGTTGATCCGTGCCCGGAAAGGAGGTGCGGGAGTGTCACAACAGAGGATCCCAAAATACGATCATGAAAGTAATTTGTTTTGATCTTGATGGAACGTTGACGGACCCTAAAACAGGAATCACGCGATCTATTAGATATGCATTGACGGAAATGACCGGCGTTGCACCGGAAGCGGACGACTTGACCTGGTGTATTGGCCCGCCATTGCTTGGCAGTTTTGAGCAACTGCTTGGGGACAAGAACCAAGCGACGGACGCATTGAAAAAATATCGTGAGAGATTCAGTGAAATCGGTATTTTTGAGAATGATTTATATCCGGAAATAGCCGATACCCTGAGGACCTTGATTGACAGGAAATACAGGCTATTCGTCGCCACCAGCAAGCCGACCGTGTACGCGAAGCGGATTGTCGATCATTTCGAATTGGCTGGGTATTTTGATGATGTCTACGGGTCCGACCTTGACGGAACACGATCAGATAAAAGCGAGCTTCTTTCCTTCCTTATGAAAACAGCGGATGTAAAGCCTGAGCACGCGGCGATGGTCGGCGACAGGCGTTACGATATTACAGGAGCAAGAAACAACCACATGCGCCCGATCGGCGTGCTCTATGGGTATGGCAGTAAAACCGAATTGATCGAAGCAGGCGCGGAAGCTGTTTGCGACAGACCTACGGGCCTGCTCAGCTTATTTTGATATTCTTAGAGAAATGGGGACTCGCAGACCGCAAGTCTCCACTGCAGTGGTCAACGCTCCTGCTCTATCCCCCAGATTTCGCGGGCGTAGCCGTGGATGGTTCGGTCGCTGGAGAATTTGCCGACACCGGCGACGTTGCAAACAGCTTGGCGGGCCCATTCGTCGGGCGTTTTGAAGAGTTCGTCGACGCGTTCCTGACAGGCTATGTAATCGGCGTAGTCGGCCAGCAGCAGGTAGTGATCGCCATGACGCAGGTGCGTATCGAAAATATCGCGGTAGCGGCCCGGTTCCTCCGGTGAGAACGCGCCCTGACCGATCATGTCGAGTGCGCGCTTGAGTTCCGGGTTTTTGCGGTAGATTTCCGAGGGGTCGTAACCGCTGGCGCGCAGGGCCTGGGCCTCTTCGGCATTCATGCCAAAGATAAAGATGTTTTCGGCCCCGACGCCCTCGAAAATTTCGATGTTGGCGCCGTCCATGGTGCCGATGGTCAGGCCGCCGTTGAGCGACAGCTTCATGTTTCCGGTGCCCGACGCCTCGGTTCCGGCGGTCGATATTTGCTCGGACAGATCGCAGGCCGGGATGATGACCTCGGCGGACGAAACATTGTAGTTGGGCACGAAGACCACACGTAGCGCGCCGCCCACATCCGCATCATTGTTGATGGTTTGCGCGATGTCGTTGATCAGGCGGACGATCTGCTTGGCCATGTAATAGCCAGGTGCTGCCTTGCCCGAGAAGATGACCGTGCGCGGAACCACATCGGTTGCGCCGTCCTTGATGCGGTTATAGCGCGTGATCACGTGCAGCAGGCTCAGAAGCTGGCGCTTGTACTCGTGGATGCGCTTGACCTGGACATCGAACATGGACGTAGGGTCCACCTCGACCCCGTACAGATGTTTGAGTTTCTTGGCGAGCTTTCGCTTATTGGCCTGCTTGATGGCCATGAACTCGTCGCGGAACGGCTTGTTGTCAGCCATGGGTCGAAGGTTCTTGATTTCTTCCAGCTTGGTGACCCAGCCTTCGCCGATGTGCTTGGTGATCAGCGTCGCCAAAGCAGGATTGGCCTGAAGAAGCCAGCGGCGCGGAGTGATCCCGTTGGTCTGGTTGACGAACTTTCCGGGGAACAGGTTGTCGAACTCGGCAAAGGTCCGGCTGCGCAAAAGCTGGGTGTGTAATTCGGCCACGCCGTTAACCTTGTGGCTGCCGACAATGGCCAGATGAGCCATGCGAATGCGCCTTGATGCGTCATCCACCAGTGAAACCCGCGACAACATTTCGGGCTTTTTGGGGTGCGCCTTTTTGACCGTTTTCAGGAACTCGTGGTTGATGCGGTAAATGATATCCAGATGCCGCGGCAACACGGTGGCCAGCATGTCGATGGGCCAGGTTTCCAGCGCCTCGGGCAACAGCGTGTGGTTGGTGTAGGCGAAGGTGCGCGAGGTAATCGCCCACGCTTCACTCCACGCAAGACCGTGTTCATCCACCAGAAGGCGCATCAATTCGGCAACGGCTTGGGCCGGATGGGTGTCGTTAAGCTGAATGGCGACCTTGCTGGGGAACGCGTCAAACGTCTCATTGTTGTCCAGATATCCGCGAATGATGTCCTGCAAGGATGCACTGACGAAAAAGTGCTCCTGCTTCAAGCGCAGTTCACGGCCAAAGGCGGTAGCATCGTTGGGATACAGCACCTTCGAAAGGTTTTCGGAAAATGTCTTATCGCGGACCGCTTCCACATAATCGCCGCGATTGAAATCGTGCAAACTGAAAGACTCGGTGGCGTGGGCGGCCCAAAGACGAAGATTGGCCACCGACCGATTGCCGAAACCGGCGACGGGAATGTCATAGGCCCGGGCGATCACGTCTTCCGTATCGATCCAGTGGCGCACGTCCTTTTCGTCGCCCTTTCGGGCAGCGGCCATTTTTCCGTGGAAATTTACCGGAAAAGCCACGCCGGGGCGTTCGAACTCCCACGGGTTGCCATAGCGAAGCCAGCGTTCGGGCCGTTCGACCTGTCGTCCGTCCTCGATGCCCTGATTAAACATGCCGAATTCGTAGCGCAGGCCGTACCCGGTGCAGGGATAACCGTGGGTCGCCATTGAATCGAGGAAGCAGGCCGCCAGCCGCCCCAATCCACCGTTTCCAAGTGCGGCGTCTGGTTCTTCCTCGGCAACGTCATCCAGATTCTGACCCAGTTCATGCAGCGCCGAACGCGCGATATCCACGGCGTTCAGGTCAAGAAGGTTTTTGACCAGGCTTCGGCCCGGCAGATACTCCATTGAGAGATAATGCAGGCGCTTGGCCTTGCTGGTCTGCTGTGCCTTGTGGGTTTCGATCTGCCTGCGAACAAGGGCGCCACGAAGAATGTAGGCGAGCGCCAAAAACCAGTCGCGCGAGGACGCATCATCATGGGCGACACCAACGCTATCGGTCAGAAATGAGCGCAAGGCCCGTTTCAGGGATGCTGCGTCTTTCAGGTTGCGGGCTTCAAAAAGGGTTTTCGCGTCGAAATCGTACTGTTTGTCCATAGATTATCTTTTTTTCCTGGGCGCGCGTGAGGGTTTGCCTTTTGGCAGCGGTGCGCTATCCGTCAATTCGCCATAGACCGAGATATAGTCCCGGGCCGACTTTTCCCAACTGAAATCCTGCTTCATGGCCCTTCTTTGCAAACCCCGCCACTTGCGGGGCCGCCGATAAAGCTCGATGGCTCTGGCCACCGCCCGGTTCAAGTCCGATCCCTTAGCAGCCTCGAACACAAACCCGGTTCCGGCAGCGACGTCGGCCACGTCGATCACGGAATCGGCCAAGCCGCCGGTTCGCCGAACAATGGGCGGCGTTCCGTAGCGCAAGGCGTACATCTGCGTCAAGCCGCAAGGCTCGAAACGCGACGGAACCATAAAAAGATCGCATCCCGCCTGCACCAGATGCGAAAGCGGTTCATCATAGCCAACGCGAACGGCCACATGGGCGGGGAAGTCCCTTGCCGCCTTGGTCAATTTTTCTTCCAGCTCGGCGTCACCTGACCCAAGAACGGCCAATTGCCCGCCTTGTTCAATGATCTTCGGCAATGCCTCAAGCACCAGATCGATGCCTTTTTGAATGGTGAAACGGCTGACCACGCCGAACAACGGGACGTCCGGCTCATTGGGTAGGCCGAACGTCTTTTGCAGGGCCGCCTTGTTGAGCGCCTTTTTGCCGAGGCTGCGCACATCATAGGGTTGTTCAATCAACGCGTCCCTTCGCGGGTTCCAGATGTCGCCGTCGATCCCGTTCAGGATGCCGCGCAACTGCCCCTCGCGGGACGCGAGAATTCCTTCAAACCCGAAGCCAAATTCCTTCGACATGATTTCCCGTGCGTGGGTCGGGCTGACGGTTGTCAAACGGTCCGCATAGCGAATTCCGGCTTTCAGGAAAGATAATTGTTCGTGGTATTCGACCCCGTTGATCGAGAACGCTTCCAGCGGCAATCCCACCGCGCCCAGTTCGGATGCCGGGAAAATTCCCGCGAACGCCATGTTGTGAATGGTATGGACGGTTCCCGGGCGATGGCCGCCACGCAAGGAAAGATACGCAGGCGCCAGGCCGCCCTGCCAATCATGGGAATGAAGGATATCCGGCTGCCAGCCAAGAATCGCTCCGCCATCGCAAATGATGGCGGCGGCGCGGGAAAGTGCAGCGAAGCGCACGTGATTGTCCGGCCAATCCTTTCCGTCCGGTCCCAGGTACGGGCCCGTTTCTCTTTCATAAAGCCCCTGATTTCCAACCAGCCAGACGGGGACGCCGGAGCCCGGCGCACGCCCCAACGCGATGCGAATTTCACCCGCGCCCAAGGGATCGCCCAAGCTCACCCACGGCAGCAAGTCGACCACTTTGTCGAGAACTTCTTTGTAGGCCGGGATCAGGACCCGTACATCGACGCCCAATTTTTGAAGCGCGACAGGCAAGGCGCCCGCGACGTCTCCCAGGCCCCCCGTCTTGACGAAGGGAAACATCTCTGAAACCGCGAAAAGAACCTTCATGTGCCCGCCGAATATGATACCGTTGGCTTAATATCGCCTTACGAGGCGAATTGGAACAAGGGAGTCGGAAGAAAATTCCGGGAAGACCCGAACGGAGGCGGCAAAATGCAAGACAGCCCAAGCGTTTCTCTCGATATGAACATGGCCTTGCGCCAGACTTTTGCCGTTGTCATGGCGGGTGGACGGGGATCGCGCCTGCGCCAGCTTACCGACAATCAAGCGAAACCAGCCGTTCCTTTCGCCGGGAAATTCCGCATCGTCGACTTCCCCCTTTCCAACTGCATCAACTCGGGCATTCGCCGGGTCAGCGTTCTAACCCAATACCGGGCGCACACTCTGATTCAGCACGTTCAAAACGGCTGGGGGTTCCTTCGCGGCGAACTAAGCGAGTTCGTCCAACTGTGGCCCGCGCAGCAGCAGACGGCCTCGGGATCGTGGTATCTGGGAACCGCCGACGCCGTTTTCCAGAACATCGAAACCCTTCTTCCCCATCACCCCAAATATATTGTCGTTCTGGCTGGCGATCACGTGTACCGGCAGGATTACAGCCGAATGCTGGCCGAACATATCAAGAAGGGGGCGGATGCGACCGTATCGTGCGTCGAGGTTCCCATTGATAAGGCGTCGGAATTCGGTGTCGTCGGTGTGGACGAGAACGACGAAATCGTCAGCTTCCTGGAAAAACCCGAAAATCCGCCTTCCATCCCCGGCCAGCCCGATGCCGCCTTCGCCAGCATGGGGATCTATGTTTTTAACGCTGATTTCCTGTACGAAGCGCTACGGCAAGACGCCAAGGAGGGATCGTCGTCACACGATTTCGGCAAGGACGTCGTTCCGCGCATGGTGTCGAAGTGCCGCCTGCTGGCGCACCGGTTCGGCAACAGTTGTGTCTACACCAACGACGAAAAGGACGACGAGCCGTATTGGCGCGACGTGGGAACCATCGACGCCTATTGGGAAGCCAACCTGGATCTGACTTCGGTAAGCCCGGCGCTAAATCTTTACGACAAGAAATGGCCGATCTGGACCTATCAGGCCCAGCGCCCCGCCGCCAAGTTCGTGTTTGACGACGAAGAAAGGCGCGGCATGGCCGTCGACGCCCTGGTGTCGGCGGGATGCATCATTTCCGGGGCGACGATCAAGCGTTCCCTGCTTTTCACCGGCGTACATGTCCATTCCTTTGCGGAGATCAGGGATTCGATCATTCTACCCAGTTGCCGCATCCACCGGCATGCGAAGCTTACCAAGGTCGTCGTCGATCAGGATTGCGTCATCCCCCGCGGGCTGGTCGTTGGTGAAGACCCGGAACTGGACGCCAAAAGGTTCTACCGCAGTGAAAACGGCGTCACCCTGATAACGGCAAAGATGCTGGAAGCGCTTTAAGTTTCCGCTCTGGGTGGCAAGCACCGCGCAATTGAAAGCCGCCCGTCCACCCGCGCCTCTGTCATGGCCGCAGGCAGGAACAGGCGCGTCCATGGCTCGAGCGGGATGCTCTCATCATCGACGCTCAAGAACCCTTCGCCATCCAGCACAATTAGAATCGAATATCTGCCGTCGAAGTCCGGATCAAACGTTCCGTCCACTTCAATGCGCCGTGCTTCCAGTAAATGCGTTCGCGGCGCGGCCAGCAACGCGACTTCCGCTCCGCCGCCGTTTTCGACGATCACCGACGGTTCTGGGCCGAAGCGCTTTTTGACCTCCGCCGGCGTATAGGCCGTGAAATCAAACATGTCCACGACCCGCTCGACGCCCAATCCCATGGTTCGGCTTGCTTCGGGAATACTCAGGGTCTTGTCGGCGAATTCGCAATGAACGACGAAGTCCGTGGGTTCCTGAATTTCAACAAGGGTAATGCCCGGACCGATGGCGTGCGGCAGGCCGCCCTCGATGAGCAGAACGTCGCCGGGTGATACGGGGACCGGATCGAAACATTTCAGCATTGCCGCGCTATCCTGCTCGGCAACCATCCGCCGCCATTCTTCGCGGCTGGGCGGGCGCTGGAAACCGGCCAATACCCAAGCGTCGGGTTCGCGGGTTTCTATAATCCACCACGCCTCGGTTTTGCCGCTGGGCGCGTTCAGGTTGGCTTGCGACCATTCCGCTTTGGGATGGGCCTGAATACTAAGCCTTACCGCCGAATCGATGATCTTCACCAGCAACTCCGGGCGAACCCCGAAGGCAGCGACGTGCCGCGCCCCAAGGGCGGCTTCGGGATCGTTTTCCAGAACCTCCGTCATTGGCATGGTTCGACCGTCGAAGGCGCACGCCATGCACAGGCCCTCGCCGGCAATTTCTCCGCCGGGGCGCGCGGGATTGGTGGCGCGAACCGCCGAGCCGATCCAATCCTCGGGCATATTGGAATCGCTGGGATCAGCCTTTCCCTCGATACGATCCAGAAACGCCCCGCCGCTGTAAGTGCGCCACACCCGGGTGGGAAGCAAAGCAAACGGTCGGCGGTACATGGGGGCAATCATCGGCTGGGTCCATTATTCTCGCAATTTTCGGTCGCTTTTATCACGCGGGTTCACGAATGGATATCGATCTTCTCAAACATCGGCGTTAGTTTGCCCGTATGACAACACCCGCACCGACAATTCCCCAAAAAACCATTGCCATGGGCATTCTGCTGATGGTGGTCGCCGTCGGTCTGTTTGCGTCCATGAACATGCTGGTCAAGCTGATCGGCACCGAATATCACCCGTTTGAGGCGGTGTTCTTTCGCAACACCGTCGCCGCCGTCTTGCTCATTCCGTTTATTATGTTTTCGGGCGGATTGGGAACGTTAAAGACAAAACGCCCCCTGGGACACGGGCTTCGCGCTTTGGCCGGTGTTGGCGGAAATGCCTGCTTTTTCACGGCCTATCAGTACATCGCGCTCGCCGACGGAATGGCCGTCGCCATGTCGGTGCCCATATTCGCCACGCTGCTCGCTGTCCCACTGTTGGGAGAAAGGGTGGATTGGCGGCGTTGGGCCGCCATCATGGTCGGGTTCGGTGGCGTTCTTGTCGCCCTCGATCCGACGGGAAGCATCGGCACGGGCAGCTATTTCGCCCTTGGCGGCACAGTCTTTTGGGCGCTGACGATTATTTTCGTTCGGAAGCTCAGCACGACGGAAAGCCCCTACACCATCGTTTTCTATTACATGATTACCGGCAGCGTGATCGCGGCCTGCGTCATGCCGTGGTTTTGGGTAACGCCGACCCAGGAGGTTCTGTGGCTATACCTGGCCACCGGCGTGGTCGGTACTTTGGGCCAGATCACCATGACCTTCGCTCTGAAGCTGGCGCCGGCCTCAGTTGTCAGCCCGTTCGAATACACCCAGATCATCTGGGCGCTTATTTTTGATCTGGCAATCTGGGGAGCTTCTCCGGCGACCGCAACGATATTGGGCGCGGGAATCGTTATTCTGACCGGCCTTTACATTTTTCGCCGGGAAGCACGGGAAAAGAGATAGCGTTGTTTTGGGTCGCGAATTGAGAAATTTCAATGTGTCGCGTGAATCCGACACGTATGCTCACTGGTGATTGGTCGGTTGAGCATTCGTCCGACCAATCAGGTTTGCTCGTATCCTAATTTAACCCTCGCCTCTTTTGAGGCGGGGGTCTTTTTTATGAGGTACCGGCCACTTCGCCACTATTCGTCGCCAGACCGGCATCCTTCCACGCGATAATGCCGCCATCCAGATGAAAGACATCACCCGCGTTGGGCGCTGCGACTACCAGCTGCGCGCCAAAGTGGGCCGTTCGCCTACCGCTGGCGCAATGGTAAACAACGACCCTGCCCGTATGGCCGGGCAATTTGGCCGGATCAAAAGACGACAGCGGAAGGTGATGGGCCATTTCAATATGCTCGTCCGCGTATTCCTCATTCTCGCGCACATCCACAAGAACGGCCTCGTCCCGATCAATCCAACCTTTTAGCGTGACTGGATCAACACCTTGAATGCTCATTTTTCGCCGTCTCCGAATTATCGCAGTGAATATTTCAGTTATTTGTAAATTAGAATTATTCGCAACTAAGTCAAGGGCGACGTCGACCGGGCATTTCCCGTTTTTTTCCGTCTGGAAATATCTGTAGGATAAGGCCGGTCCGGTGTTTCCGGCGAAACACGCCTTCGAAAAAAGGATAACGCCTTCTATGCCCAAGTGTCCCTGCGGTTCCGGCTCCGCTTTTAACGCGTGCTGTGAACCCTTCCTCAATGGTGCGCCCGCCCCCTCCCCGGAAGCGCTGATGCGTTCCCGATTTACGGCGTTCGTTCGTGGCGACCTCGACCACATCGAACGCACCCATGCCAAGGACGTGCGCGACGGCTTCAACCGTTCAGCGGCCGAAAGCACCGCCAATTCGGTCGAATGGGTCAGCCTGGAAATTATCGACGCCCCCGCGAGAGCCGACGGCGACGACACCGGTACGGTGGAGTTCGCGGCCCGCTTCAGGCAGAACGGTGACTTGATGGTTCATCACGAACGCTCGAATTTCCGCCGCGAAGACGGTCGCTGGGCCTATGTGGACGGGAAAATGAACCCGAAAGGCGAACCCCGCCGGACCGAAAAGGTCGGCCGCAACGAGCCATGCCCGTGCGGGTCCGGGAAAAAATACAAGAAATGCTGCGGCGCGTAGAATAAAGCATGGAACGCCGCTTCTCCTGCCCCACCTGCGGAAAATGCTGTTACGGCCAGTTGCCGCTGAGCCTGGATGATGCGCTGGCCCACGCCGACAGGTTTCCGTTGGTGGTCATGTGGACGCCGGTGCGCCAGGGCGGGCGATCCTTTGACATAACCGCCGAACTGGGCATTACCATAAAGCTCCGGAAACGCAGGCTGGCTGCGGTTCAAATTACGCCCTGCGCCTACCTGCCGCCCTCCTTCGCCTGTCCCGAATTGACCGAAGACGGGCTTTGCGCCATTCACGCAGAAAAGCCGCAGCGGTGCCGGACCATGCCGTTTTCGGCCTACCGCGACGAGAAGGACCAGGGCGACTTGTTGCTTCCCCGGCCCGCCTGGCTGTGTGACGTCTCGCCCAATGCGCCGGTCGTTTATCGCGACAAAGGCATTCTTGCGCGCGAGGCCTTCGACGCCGAACATGCCCAACTGGTGCGCGCCGCGACGATCCTTAAACCCTATGCCGAATGGCTGCTCGACAGCGTGCCAAGCCTTGGGGCCGAACTTCAGAAGGTCGCCATGAAACCAAGCAGCGGTCAGGTCGTGGTGAGCTTCGCCACCCTGATCCCGAGGTTACCAAAGCTCGACATCTACGAATTCGCCGAAAAACAATTGCCCATCATGAAGGCTCTCGCCGAGAAGACAGCGGGCGATCCCGCGCTGGCGGACTATCACAAGCGCTACGCCGATATGGCGGGTGAGTGGGAGCGGATCGCCCGCGCCTAAACCACGGGCGAAGCCCCGCCATCCACGTTGATAGCGGTTCCGTTAATATAGGACCCGGCCTCGGAGGCCAGGAAGCAGGCCATATTGGCAAACTCCTCCCCCGTGCCGATGCGGCCCAAGGGCATGGTTTCGCCCATTTCGGCGTAGAACGCTTCGATGTCCTTGCCCTCGCTCTCCGCGCGCTTTACCCACTGGTCGGAGCGAATACGGCCAACCAGCAGGGCATTGACCAGCACATTGTCGGCGGCGAACTCACCGGCCAGTATCTTGGTCAGCGCCATTCCGGCCGCGCGGCTAACGGCGGTCGGCGCTGCCCCGCCCAACGGCGCCTTGGCACCGATGTTGAGTACGTTGATGATGCGCCCCCAGCGCCGAGCCTGCATAGGCGGGATCGCGAGGCGGCACAAACGTATGGCAGCAAACAGTTTTAGCTGCAAATCAAAATTCCACTCTTCATCCGTTATTTCCGTAAATTTCCCTTTTTTTGAAGAACCTGCGTTATTTACGAGAATATCGACCTGCCCGAACACCTCGCTCGCTGTCCGAAATATGTGCGCGCAATCATCGGCGCGCGAGACGTCCCCAGGAATGGCAATCACCTTCGTGGCTGCCTGTCCTCTGATCGCCTCGCAGGCTTCGTTCAACAGATCGGCACGCCTGCCGACGATGGCAACGTTGGCGCCTGACAGGGCAAAGCGCTCGGCAACAGCACGACCGATCCCAAGGCTTCCCCCGGTGACGATCGCACTGCGCCCGTTCAAACGAACGTCCATTAGTCCTCCCATACGTCCGGCGGCCAATCGGGGCTCGGCAGGCGATGATCATCCAATCCGGCGATGGCCTGTCGGCCCATGGCCATCAAGGCTTCTGCCGAAAGCCCGCCCATATGCGGCGTGCTAAAGAAATTCGGATGGTCGATCAATTCCTGCTTGTCGGTCGGTTCAGCCAGGAAAGCGTCAATGGCGGCAGACGCAATATGCCCCGACTGAAGCGCCTTCAACAGCGCGTCCTCGTCAATCAACCCACCGCGCGCCGTATTGACCAGAATGGACCCCGGCTGCATCTGGGCCAAACGTTCGGCTGAGAGGATGCCACGGGTCAGCGTGGTGTTCGGCAGATGGACACTGATTAGTTCGGATCGTTCCAGAAACTCGTCCAAGCTCACCGGCAGAACGCCTGTCTCGTCATAGAAATCCGGATGGTCCCGAATGTCGTGGGCAAGTACCGTGCAGCCCATGGCGCGAAGAAGGCGCGCCAGGTCCTGCCCGATAAATCCGCAACCCAGAATACCGATTGTGCGGTCCGAAAGCGTGCGTCCGGGCCGTCGTTTCCAAACACCCCGACGCATGTCCAAATTCGCCGTCGGATACTGGCGCACCAGCGACAGCATGTAACAAAGCGCCATTTCGGAGACCGTGCGCTTGTTTACGCCACCTTTCCAGCCAAGCTCGATGCCGTGATCAGCCATGGCCTTGACGTCCACGGAGTCCATGCCGACACCGAATTTCGAAACGACCTTCAAATCGGGCAACGCCTCGATCACTTCGCGGGTCAGCTTGTCGATGGACATGATGACCTTGTCATAGCCGCGCACGAAATCAATAAGCTCCTGCCCTTCCAGAATCGTGTCATCTTCTTTGAATGTCACGTCCGGATACTTGGCCAGAAGTTCGGCACGTAAAACCGGGTTGCGCCCGAAGAAAGCTTGCAAAACGACAATTTTTGTCACGCGGGTTCCCTCCCATTTCGCCGGGGCGGTCGTAATGGCGCGCCCTCGTTCATATTGTTAACAATATTGTTGATATTTTTCTACCAACAGTCTCGCCGCAGCGCAACGAATTCTAGCAACAACGCACAAAAAAACCGGCGCGGGGTCACCCCCGCACCGGCTTTCTCGTTTGCTATTGACTGAGGAGATCAGTCAGTCGCGGCCCCGTTCTTGGGCATGATGGCATAGTAGAAAACCGCACCCAGGATGGCGCCGATAACCCAGGCGTAACCGGACAAGAACGACAACGGCGGATACCAGACAGAGGAGATCGAGAAGATCGCGCCAAGACCGAAGGCAATCAGCGCCTTCTTGTTCCAGCCCTTGTCATAGAAGTACTTGCCGCTGGGATCGGACGAAAACAGCTGCTGGATATCCAACTGCTGTTTCTTCACCAGATAGTAGTCGGTGACCATGATCCCATAGACCGGAGCCAGGATCGCGCCCAGAGTGTTGACGAAACCGGCAATACCGATCGAGCTGATGACCGAAACCCACAACGCACCAACGAAGAAAGCGGCGACGGCGGTGATCAGTCCGCCGATGCGGAAGTCAATCTTGCTGGGCCACAGGTTGGCAAGGTCATACGCCGGCGGCACGAAGTTGGCCACCAGGTTGATGCCGACGGTCGCCGCGAAGAACGTTACCGCGGCAATGATGGTCAGCGGCAAGGCGTCGACACGTTCGATAATGTCGGCGGGGTTGGTCAGCTTTTCACCGAACAGCACGACGGTACCGGCGGTCACGAACAACGCGATGAACGAGAAGAAGGCAACGTTGAGCGGCAGGCCCACGAAATTGCCGAACTTCATATCTTTCTGTGTTTTCACGAAGCGCGAGAAGTCACCGTAGTTGATGACGACTGCAGCGAAGTAGGCGATCATCGTGCCGGTAATGCCCAAGAAGGCTGCAACCGGACCATGCTCGTACCCGTCGCCGCCACTGAAGATGGCGCCAACTTCCGAAAGAAGCCCGCCACCGGCCTTGTACCAGATGATCCCCATCAGAATGATCATCACGATGTAAACGAACGGACCGGCGAAGTTAAGGAATCTGCGGATCCATTCAATGCCACGCCAGAACATGTAGATTTGGAACAACCACACGACGACGTAAGAGAACCAGCCGACAGCCGTAAGCCCCAGGAATTCCGCGCCACCCGCAGTGCTGAACAATGCGTTGATCAGCAGGGCCAGGGCGGTTGAGGCGAAATAGGTTTGCACGCCGTACCAGAAAATGGCCACCACGGCCCGGACCATTGCCGGGAAGTTAGCACCCCGCACCCCCATGCTGACGCGCGCCATGACCGGGTATGGAATTCCGTATTTTACGCTGGGCTGCCCGGTAAGGTTAACCAGCACCATGATAATGAAACCGGCCAAAATAATGGCGGCCATAACCGCCCAACCGTTCAAGCCGTAGGTAATGAACAGCGAAGCCGCCAACGTGTATCCGAATAGACTTTGAATGTCATTGGACCACACGTTGAAGATTTCAAACCAGCCCCAACTACGCTTCTCATACGGAACAGGAGCCAGATCCGAGTTGTAAAGCGTCGGATCGATTTGTTGAATTTCCAGATTTTGATCTGACATAACTAAGTTCCCCCAAACTTTGCGCAACCCCAATGGGAAACCCGATCATGTTTCCCAAACGAAATTAGCCAAATAGTTCTTGCTGGGTATTTTTCTTAGCACCACAAAGCCGCCGTGGCAATCATTTATTTCCGAGTAACGGAAATAAATGATTGCCACGGCCACGGAGCCCTCGTTCAGTCAGTGTGATATCCTAACACCGACCGATACTTGAAGGGTGTCAAACGGGAGTTGACTCCCCATATGCAACTCGCGGCCCCAAACCAAGGAAGACGGGAGAAAACGTAACCAATGACAGAATCCATTCAGTGCGCGGTTATTGGCGCAGGAGCTATCGGTTTAGCCATCGCCCGCGAAATGGCAATGCGTGGCATTGAGGTCATCGTGCTCGAAGAATCCGATGCCATTGGCTCGGACACCAGCTCGCGTAACAGCGAGGTCGTTCATGCCGGGATCTACTATCCGACGGATACGTTGAAGGCCAAACTTTGCGTTGAGGGACGCGATCAACTTTATGAATATTTCGAATCCCACGGAGTCGGTTATGATCGCTGCGGCAAGCTGATCGTCGCCACTGACGATGCGCAGATCGGCCGCCTAGAAGCCATCAAGGCCAAGGCCGAAGCCAACGGCGTGAGCGATCTGCAATGGCTGGACGGCGCACAGGCCGTTGCCATGGAACCCAACCTAAAGGCTAAGGCAGCACTTTTTTCGCCCTCGTCCGGCATTATGGACAGTCACCGGCTGATGCTCGCCTATCAAGGCGATCTGGAGGATAACGGCGGAATGGTGGCATTTCTGTCGCCCGTGTGGGGCGGACGCCTGGAAAATGGAGCCAAGGTGATTTCGGTACACGGCGATGAACCCATGGATCTGGCGTGTGACATCATCATCAACAGCGCCGGACTGGGCGCGCAGGCATTGTCCACCTCGTTGGAATTTCTGCCGCAGGATACCATTCCGGCACGCTATCTAGCCAAGGGCACCTATTTTACGCTGACGGGCCGCGCGCCGTTTTCCAGACTGGTCTACCCCATCCCGGAAGACGGAGGCCTGGGCGTCCACCTTTCTCTCGATCTCGGCGGCCAGGCCCGCTTTGGCCCTGATGTCGAGTGGATCGACGAGATTGACTACGATGTCGATCCCGCCCGCGCCGACATTTTCTATTCGGCCATCCGCACCTATTGGGCCGATCTCGAAGACGGCGCTCTTCAACCGGGCTATACGGGCGTGCGGCCCAAGGTATCGCCACAGGGTGCGCCAGATGCCGATTTTGTAATTCAGGGACCCGAAACCCACGGCGTGGCCGGATTGGTCAATCTTTACGGTATGGAAAGCCCGGGCCTGACCGCTTCAATTGCCATTGCCCGCCATGTGGCGGATATGTTGAAGTAGCCGCTGGCAATAAGTTGGCAACAATTCCCGGATAAACTGGCTTTTGGGTCGCTTTTCTGGGAAAAGGGTCGCCATGATGCGTTGTATCCAGTTTGCCTCCTTGTTTTTGATCGTGCTGTTGCTCGGCTCAAGCCTGGCAGAGGCACAGCAGGGCGGCGTGCGCGCCCAGGGGCGCGAAATCTTACAGGATCAGGGGACCACGCCGACCACGGGGCAAGCTGGACGGGTCCTTGACTACCGCGAAGAATTGCGCCGGTTCGTGCAATCCATCGGAAAATTCGCGCGCGGTCACCGCCCGGATTTTATGGTCATTCCCGTCAACGGTTTGGAATTGCTGGTAAAGGTCGATCCTTCGGACGCCGACATTAGGAACCCTGCGCGCACTTACTTGCGTTCGATCAACGGGATTGTGCAAGAGGGGCTATTTTATGGCGTCCCCGAAATCGGCAAGCCGACAGATGAAAAACGCCGCGAACGATTGCTTCCGCTGGCTCGCATGGCGAAGAAAGTGGGCTTGAAGGTTTTGGTCATGGACTACGTGAAGTCGCCCAAGACCGTGGACACCGCGCGCCGCATGGCGGTTAAAGAAGACTTTGTCTTTTTTGGCTCCCCGTCGCGAGGGGCCGACATTTCCACCGTTCCGGTCTTTCCGCGCCGCCCCTACGACGAAAGCGCCCATAGCATTCTCTCGCTTAAATCCATCAATAATTTTCTGGTGTTGCGCGACTCCTCGAGCTTTGGCCGGGTCGACGAATTCGCCCTCAAGATGCACGAAAACAACTTCGACCTAATCGTGGTCGACGTTTTCCATTCGTTGGGCAAACCGTTGTCACGCCAAGCGGTCGAAACGCTGAAGTTCAAAAAGCTGGGGGCGAAACGGCTGGTTTTCGCCTATGTCGACATCGCGTCGGTCGCCAGTCACGCCTATTTCTGGAAAGATCACTGGCGCGAGGGCTCGCCCCATTGGATCAGTGCGCCTGTTCCCGGCAATCCCGACCGCTTTTTCGTACAGTATTGGAACCCCGAATGGCGCAAAATCATCTCTGGCGACGCCAACTCATACATATACGGGATCATTCGCCAGGGGTTTGACGGCGTCATTCTTGATGGGATGGAGAATTACCGCTTTTTCGAAGGCGGTCTGGAAGCCTTGGCGGAACAATAGCCGGCGTTCGACCGGTCAGGTTCTCGTTGGTTGCCCTCAATCAGACCTGCTGAATGGTAACGTGAAAGAGATAACGGCACCGCCCGCCGGGGCCTGTCCAACCTTCAACGTTCCCCCGTGTTCCTCGATGATCGTCTGGCAGATCAGCAGCCCGATCCCCATTCCGTCATCCTTGGTCGTGAAGAACGGTTCGAACAATCTTTCACGGACTTCTTCACTGATTCCCGATCCCGTATCCTCGACATCGACGGTAACGCCGCCCTCAATCTCCGCCGCACGGACGGTTACGCAGCGTGCGTCGCTGCCTGCCTTGTCCATCGCCTCCATGCCATTGCGCGCCAGATTGATAACGACCTGTTGAATTTGCACGGCGTCGGCAACCACCGCTGGCAAATTATCGGGCATCTCCAACGTAATTTCGGCTTCGTGTTTCAGAGCCTCGCCGTAGAGCAGACCGACCGAATCGCGAACGACCGCCGCAATATCGATATCGTTTTTTTCACCTTCTTCCTTACGGATGAATTTGCGAATTCGCATGATGATGTCGCCGGCGCGCGCCGCCTGCTGCGCGATTCGCTCGATGACGACGCGAATGTCGTTGATGTCGCCTTGTTCCGCATCCATCCGCCGGATCGAGCCTGCGGCGTAATTGCGAATGGCCGCGAGCGGCTGGTTCAGTTCGTGGGCGAACCCGGCCGCCATTTCACCCAATGTGCTAAGCCGCGAGACATGCGCGAAATCGGACTGCATTTCCTGCAGACGCCGCTCGGCGTCAACTCGCTCGGTAACGTTCAGACTTGTAAATCCTACTCCGGATAATTCTCCCTGGGTGTCAAAAACCGGAAATCGATTCGTCAGAAAATGCCTGGTTTCGCCATCCGGTCCGATTCTCGTCGCCTCATAGGTAAATGCGGTACGGTTTTCCTTAACATCACGATCACGTTTCGTCACCTCCTCCACAACCCTGGCCGGGCGGAAATCGGCGACCGTCTTCCCCCGGTAATCTTCACCTTCAACCCCAATAGATTCCCTGTACCTTCGATTTATTAATCGATAGCGGCCTTGCAGATCCTTTAGTCCGATGGAAAGCGGCGAGTTGTCGATGACGGTGCGGAAAAGGGCTTCGCTTTCCTTCAGCGCCTCCTCGGCCTTTTTCATATCGGTGGTTTCAAGGCTGGCCAAGCCAATACCCGTCAAAAAGCCGTTCCCGTCGAACACCGGAAACTTCGTTACCAGAAAATGGTGATCGGTCCCGTCGGAAAGTCGGTTCCACACTTCGTAGGTAAGCGGTTCACGCGTTTCTATGACCTCGCGATCGCGTGCAGCCGAATGTTCGGCGTCCTTGCGCGGACGGAAATCAAACCCGGTTTTCCCGTAGATATCTTCGGAATATTGGTAAGAGGTTTCTTTTGCTTGCTTATTTACCAGTTGATAGCGCCCCTCCAGATCCTTCAGGGCAAAGACAAGGGGGCAATTGTCAATGATTGCCCGCAACAGGCTTTCGCTTTCACGAAGTTCGCGCTCGATACGCGTTCGCTCCGTAACGTCGATCGAAATTGACCCGATTCCCAGAGGTTCCCCGCCTGGATCGAAAATGGGAAACCGGGTGACTTCCACCGTGTGATCGGTTCCGTCGGCAAAGGATACGTTCAGATCGCGTTTCCCCGCCGTGCCCGTGTCCGATACCTGCTGTACCTCAGCGGCGACTTCTTCCGAAGTTCGCGCCGGAAACAGTTCATCGACGGTTTTTCCGAGCACCGCATGAGAATTGAACCCGAAACGCCGCTCGAACTCTCCATTCACCATCACGAACCGACCCTGGGCGTCGGTCATGACGATCGAAGCCGGCGAAAAATCAATGACGGCCCGAAGGCGGGCCAATTCATTGTCAGCGCGGCCACCAATAATCCGCATAGACACGAAAATAAAGGCGCTGGTCACCGCAATGAAAAACCAGTCGCCGAAGTTTTGTATCCAAGCAGAAAGGCCGGAGCCAGAAGGTATCGACTCCGGTATTTGATCCAAAAACAGCAACCAGCCAACACCGACCCCCGCATATCCCAATGAAACCGCGCCTGGAAAGAGAATGCGGCGAACTAGTCTCGGTCGGTTCATTTTGGTTTTACCGATTGCTGTATACCTTCGAAGGCAATTCTTATTCTAACCGACTAATTGGTTATTCGGAACCGCGTTGAATTCCCGTGTCCTGATCGATCCTACCAGTTTTCGGCCAAAATCTCGAAATGGGCCTGGGGATGGGCGCAGGCTAGGCAAGTTTTGGGCGCTTCTTCGCCCTCGTGCACATAGCCGCAATTGCGGCACTGCCAGCGGGCCTTTTCGCCGCGCACGAACACGCGACCGGTAGCGATGTTATCCGCCAACGCGCTAAAGCGCTTGCCGTGTTGGCGTTCGGCCACGGCGATGGCCTCGAAGGTCTTTGCGATGCCTTCAAACCCTTCCGCGCGGGCGGTTTTGGCGAAATCGGGATACATCTCAAGTTCTTCGTGAGCCTCGCCTTCGGCCGAGGCCCGCAGGTTTTCTTCCGTCGTTCCGTTGCCGCCGGCGGGGAACGCCCCGGTCACCTCGACCTCGCCGCCTTGCAACAGCTTGAACAGGCGGCTGGCATGGGCCTTTTCGTGATCGGCGGTTTCCTCGAACACCTTGGCAATCTGTACATAGCCTTCCTTGCGTGCCTTGCCGGCAAAGAAGTTGTAGCGGTTGCGGGCCTGAGATTCGCCAGCGAAGGCGGTCAGGATGTTTTTTTCCGTTTGGGTACCCTTGATATCCATGATCACTTCCTCAATCAATCTTGTCCAGATCACCGTTGAATTCCATGGCGCAATAGGGGCCGCCCTGGAAATTTCCCTCGGCCGGGGGCTCTTTCCCCTGCACCGCCTTGATAGCCGAAACGACGGCCGCCTGATCGGCAACATCGGTGCCGCCGCTTTTGGATTGCGCTTGTTCATCTTCTAGCGCCTTGCGTTGGGCCTCTAGAATTTCTTCGGCGTATTCCTCGGAATTATCCTGCGGCCTGAAGCCGAGACGCTCAGCCGGGCTGTTGTCCCACCAACTGCGGTCATTGCCCGAAACACCCCACACGACCTCGAAATGGGTATCCAGAGGCGCGTCCAGGCAGACCTTTGTAAGCTGCACCATGTCACGATGGGACAGCCAGCAACTCAGCATACGTACATTAAGCGGGCGCGGCTGAAACGAGCCGATGCGTTGGCAAATCACGCTCATGCCGTGCTTGTCGGCGTACAGACGGGCCAGAGCCTCACCAAACACCTTGGTGGCTGCGTAACGGCAATCGGGGCGCGGCGGATCTTCCACGGTCAGTTTACGATCTCGCCGGTAGTAACCTATAAGGTGGTTGGTGCTGGCGAAGATAAAACGCTTTACGCCGTGTCTGCGCGCCGCTTCGAAGGTATTGAAGGCACCCATGATATTGCTTTTCAGCACCACGTCCCAGGTCCCCTCCTCGGCCTTTCCGCCCAGATGGATGACCGCATCGACCCCCTCCATGGCGGCGTCCACCTCGTCGTAATTATCGAGGTTGGCCAGAGCAATTTCCTCGCCCGGCTGTGGATCGCCAAATGGCCTGCGATGGGACAGACGCAGAACGGGATAGACCCCACGCAATTCCTTGCGCAGCACCTTTCCGATAACGCCGTCGGCGCCGGTCATCAGTACGCGGTTGTACATGGACTCCCCCAATAATGATTCGCCGTGTTTTTTTCGGCCCGATGATAGCATGGGCACCGATCAAAAATGAAGCAGCCGCCCGATCCGGGCGGCTGCTATTTCACTTCGTGAAAGCGTCGAAACAGCTATCTACGCAGAAGATGAACGCCGAATCCGGCGACTTCTTCTTTCAGATACAGAGCCTTAAGCGGCCCACCTTCCTTGGGGTTGGCCGAGTCCCAGTTGAATTCGACGCCCTGGCGGCTCATGTAAGCCACCGCACGCTCGATGCTGTTGGTATGAATGGCGAAGTGACCCTTGGTTCCCGGCCCCTTGCCTTTCATCACCTCGGCGATGGTTCCGGCGAAGTTCGAGCTGTTGCCCTTTTTGACCGGCAACGAGAACAATCCGCCCAAGGTTTCAGTGACCGAAAGAGATTCCGCGTCATCGGCGGTGTCGATGCCGATGTGGGCCAGATCGAAGTTCAGCATGGTCAGCACCGCTTCGCGGGTCAATGCTTCGATTTCGTCGAACTTCTCGGCGGCGATCATGTCGGACTTGACCATCCAGCTGCCGCCGCAGGCCACCACTTTTTCCCACGAAAGGTAGGTGTTGATGTTGCCCGAGTTGATGCCGCCGGTGGGAATGAACTTGACCATACCGTAAGGCCCGCTGATCGCCTTCATCGTCGAAAGACCACCCAGGTTTTCAGCCGGGAAGAATTTGACAACGTTGATCCCGAAATCCAGCGCCATGGCGATATCGCTGGGGCAGGCCACGCCGGGCGTAACCGGCACGTTGTTATCGACGCACCAGCCAACGACTTTAGGATCGATGCCGGGCGAAATGAGATAGTTGGCGCCTGCCGCAACCGCGCGTTCGGCCTGCTCGATGGTCAGCACCGTTCCGGCGCCCAGCATAACCTCGGGCACTTCCTTGGCGATGCGCTTGATCGATTCTTCGGCGGCGTCCGTGCGAAAAGTAATCTCGGCAATCGGCAAACCACCGGCGGCCAGCGCCTTGGCCAACGGAACGGCATGTTTGGCGTCGTTAATTGCAACGACCGGGATGCATCCCAATTCATGAAACTTCTGATAAATGTCGCTCATTGTATTTCCTTCCCAATTTCCGGCGGTTCGGCGGCAAAATAAACAATCCAACCCCCGGAGTAAAAGGTCCGATTGGCTATTCGCATCATTTTAATCGATCATTTCGCCTTCACTCATGCGGATCATCATTATGTTCTCGCCTTCCTGGACCACTTCTCCATGCTGGTTCCGAACCTGAAACCCAAGCGTCACTATTCCGCGTCCGGGCTTACTGGTAGGGCGCAGAGCCAGAATCGTAATTTCGGCCTGGATGCGGTCATCGATGTGAATGGGCGCAACGAATTTCCAGTTCCATCCCAGGGACGCGATGGCCTTGATGCGCACCTCGGAGCGGTTCTTCAATCCGTCTGTCATGGAAAGACCCAGCAGTCCATGGGCGATGCGGCCCTTGAAACCGATGCTTTGGGCGAATTCGTCATCGGTGTGAACTTCGAAGAAGTCCCCGGTTAGCCCGGCGAACCCGTTGATATGGGATTCGGTAACCATTATTCCCGGCGACATGTAGCTGCCGCCGACTTCAAGATCTTCGTACCAGTAAATTCCCGGCTCTAATTCGGCCATCCTAGAAGTGCCTCCATGCTAGACCACCGTCCACGTTCACCGCCTGCCCCACCGTAAAGGGCAAACCACCGGTCGCCATGGTGGCGACGGTTTTTCCCACATCCACAGGCTCGCCCCAGCGCCTGTCCGGCGACAGCCCGGCATCGATTTCACGGGTATATTTATCGGCGGCCACAGCGGTCATCGGCGTGCGGATGATGCCGGGCCGCACCTCGAATACGCCAATCCCCTCTTCGGCCAGACGGATGCCGAAAAGTTTGGTCATCATGGCCAGTCCAGCTTTGGATATGCAGTATTCGCCACGCGTAATCGCCATGATCTCGGCGTTCACCGAGGAAATGGTCACAACCGAACGGAACGGGTCGTTCGCCGCTGACGGATGGTCGATCATCCAGCGCGCCACGCACTGGGTCAGAAAAAAGGTACCGCGCAGATTGATGTTCATACAGCGATCAAAGCTCTCGACCGACATGTCCAGAATGTCGGCGCGATTGAGTACCGAAACCCCCGCGTTGTTGACCAGACAGTCCACCGTCCCGAAAGCCGCCAGCGCACCCTCCAGCAATCCCGGATGGCGGTCCACATCGGCAATGTCGGCTTCGACGAAGTCGCCGTCGCCGCCGCGTTCCTTGATGCCTTTCAGGGTTTCATCGGCATCGGCATCGTGTTCCACATCACCGATGACGATATCAAATCCAGCCTCGGCCAAAGCATAGGCGCAACCCCGCCCGATGCCGCGCCGCCCGCCGGTCACAAGGGCCACCGGTCGCCTACTTTTTTTGCCGCTCATGACCTCACCCTTTCAGCAGATTGCGCGCAATGATCATGCGCTGAATCTGATTGGTACCTTCGTAGATTTGCGTGATTTTGGCGTCTCGATAAAGGCGTTCGACCTCGAACCCGCGAATGTAACCACTGCCGCCAAAAATCTGCACCGCGTTGCAGGTGTTCTGAACGGCGGCGTCAGAGGCAAAGCACTTGGCCATGGAAGATTCAACCGTGGCGCTAATCCCCGCATCCATGCGCGTCGCCGCATTCTGGACCAGAAGGCGCGCGGCCGTAATATCCTTGGCCATGTCCGCCAGCATCCATTGAACGCCCTGAAACTCGCCGATGGCTTGGCCGAACTGCTTGCGCACCTTGGCGTATTCCAACGAGGCGTCGAGCGCGCCTTGCATAATTCCGGTGGCCAATGATCCGATGCCAACACGGCCCTTCTCCAGCACGCTCATCATGATGTGGAAGCCCCGGTTTTCCGGCCCCAGCATGGCGTCGGCGGGAAGGCGCACATCGTTGAATTCCAGTTCGCCGACCAACGAAGCGCGCTGGCCCATCTTGTGCTCCTTCGGCCCCGATTTAACACCTTCGTAAGCGCGTTCGACGATGAAGATGCTCATGCCCCGATGACCCGCTTCCTTGTCGGTGCGGGCCAATACAAGCGCGAAATCGCAGATCGGCGCGTTGTTGATCCAGATTTTGCTGCCGTTCAAAACCCAGCCGTCACCATCGCGTACTGCCGTGGTGCGCACATTGGCCAGATCGCTGCCAGCCTCGGGCTCGGTCAGACCATAGGCAGGCCGCAGCTTGGCCTTGAGCATGTCGGGCAGGTATTTTTGTTTCTGGTCGTCGGTTCCGTACTGAACCAGAAGCGTGCTGATCAATTCGACCAGACCGCATTGATCGGCGACCGCCGCATAGCCGCGCGATAGCTCCTCCATAACGATGGAATAGGAAAGCACGTCGCAGCCCGCCCCGCCGTATTCCTCGGGCACACTGATGCCGAACAGGCCCAATCGGCCCATCTGTTCATATATCTCAGCCGGGAAGCGTTCCGTTTCGTCCAGTTCATTGGCAACGGGCCTGATCTCGTTTTCCGCGAACTGATGTGTCATCTCGCGGATGGCTTCGTGTTGTTCGTTCAAAAACATTCTTATTTCCTCCTGCGCGCAGCCATCGGTTTGTTTGGTGACGGCGCGAGATCTTCTTCATTTTCAGCAATGATGGACGTGTCCATACGCCGGGCGTTTTCAAGATGCCGGGTCATGGCGGCCGCAGCCGTTTCCGGATCGCGGTTTTCGATCGCGCTGACGATCTCGTCGTGCTCGGCAACTACTTCGGCAATCCTGCCATCGCGATAGGTGTCGTACTGGATCGACAGCCGCATTATTTCGGGCTCGATCTGGCTGACGAATGAGCGGATCACCGCATTGCCCGAGGCGCCCGCGATGCGCAAATGAAGAAGCATATTTTCTTCAAGTGCGCGCTGTCCGCTTCCGGCGGCATCGACAATGCCCTCGTGGACTTGCCGTATTTCCTTGATCTGCCAATCGTTGGCGTTTTTGGCGGCCAGACGGGCCGCATGCGCCTCGATCACAAGCCTCGCCTCGGCAAGCGTCGCATATTCATTTCCCGGCATGTCGAGAATGTTGTCGACCAGAAAGACGAGGGTCGTAGCCCCCAGATTTTCGAGAACCGTACCGCTTTGCGGCAAAGTCCTCAGCACACCGTAGAATTCAAGTTTTCGAAGGGCCTCGCGCACGATGCCGCGACTGACCTCGAAACGTTCGGCCATGATGCGCTCGGACGGAAGCTTCTGTCCGGGATTCAGCACACCGTCGGCTATCAATTCTCGAATCTGTCCGACAATCAATTCGGAAGGTGATTTCACTTCCACTTTCCTTAGATGATCGGCAACGAGCCGTACGCTGCTGGCCATGACTGCACCCGAGCCAAAATGTAAACTAGCTAACTAGTTGACCAGTTACCTCCTCTCCTGTACGAGAGTCAACCGAAGAGTTGAACACAGGTCCACACTGGCGTTAGGATCGCGCGGACCCGCCTAGTGGATTAAATGAATGTCTCATACCCCACCGACCAAAACCTTTCCCGAAAAATCCATCTCGGTGGAGGAAGCGGCTGCGATGATCCGCGACGGCGACACGGTGGCGATTACAGCCGCCGGAGGCGGCTTGCTGGAACCCGAGGCCATATGTGCGGCCATCGAGAAGCGGTTTCTGGAGACCGGGCATCCGCGCGACCTGACGCTGGTCAACGGGTTGGGGTTTGGAAACGCCGCGCACACCAAGGGCATCAACCATTTCGCCCACAAGGGCCTGATCGCACGCGTCATCGTGGGACTTTGGAGCTGGTCTCCGAAGATGCAGCAAATGGTCGAGGCCGAGGAGATCGAGGCCTACTGCCTTCCCGGCGGCGTCATTTCGCTGCTGCTGCGTGAGATTGGCGCGGGCCGCCCGGGCCTGTTCACCCATGTCGGCCTGGGAACCTTCGCCGACCCGCGCATGAGCGGCGGGCGGTGCAACGCGCGCACCACCGAGGAAA
>Ga0233431_1001704_pt1 | contig 35956 bp, 39 predicted proteins | sample SI_118_April2016_FD_179867 | JGI IMG/M metagenome (GOLD analysis project Ga0233431, IMG submission 179867) | Seawater microbial communities from Saanich Inlet, British Columbia, Canada - SI_118_April2016_200_MG | ecosystem: Environmental > Aquatic > Marine > Inlet | place: Canada: British... | reverse complement strand
GTACAGGTGGTTTGTGAGCGATTGAAAGCAAAATGAGCAAGAGGTACGGGGGTGGACTAAAAAACATGTTTTTGCTGAAAAAGCCTGTCAAGGATTATTTTCCGTTAACACCCCTGAATAGTTACAAAGTGTATATCCATTTTGTAGTCAAAGACAGTGGTATTGGTATTCTCTCTTCGCAGAAAAAAGCAATTTTTGGAGAGTTTGTGCAGGGGGATGAGTCGACCACCCGTCGTTATGGTGGAACCGGATTAGGGCTATCAATCACCCATAAATTGGTCAGTGCAATGGGGGGAGAAATTGCATTGGAGAGTACCGTCGGAGTTGGCAGTAGCTTCTCCTTTTCATTAGGTTTTGATGTGGCGATAGGGGCTGAAGCGGATGCAGAGAACTTTTCAGAGCCTCGGCAGGGGATGATTCGTGGAAGATGTTTTTTGGTAGTGGATGATGTAGTGCCTAATCAGCTGGTGGTGCGGATGATACTGGAACAACATGGAGGGAGTGTTGAGGTCGCAGGTAATGGTTTGGTAGCGCTAGATAAAATAGCACATGGCAGGCACTATGATGCTATATTAATGGATCTTCATATGCCTGAAATGGATGGTCTTGAGGCGACTCGCAAGATTCGTGAAGAAGGAAACAGTGTGCCAATTGTGGTGTTGACAGCCTCGGTTGAAGAGCAGGCTCGACAAGATGCATTGGCGGTGGGTGCGAATGCAGTGCTCCATAAGCCGGTTCAGGTCGAGCAGTTAGAGCAGATGATGTGGGAGCTTTTTCACGGCAGGACTTAAATGAGTCTTTAAGAACCTCCAGATAAGTTTGGCTACGAGGCAATTGTTCATGAACTTATTCAGGGGTTCCTTTACTGTTTTATTGCATAAAGCAATAGACATTGCTTCTGCTCCGGTCCGGAGTGAGCGTAAAACGAAGAGGGGGATAAATTGACAAGCGCGATGGTGACAGTCACAGAGCAGTTGGACACAATCGAAAGGAACTACCGTTTTCTTGCGATTGATGATGAGCTGGATGTGCTGCAATACTATAAGGAGATCTTTCGACCAGCCCCTGCTGTTACCGATCAACTGTTGAAATCACTGGCTGATGTGGTTGGTGGCACCGATGTTGAGCCGGAAAGTGAGGCCTCAAAGTACCAATTGACGGTCGCATCCAGTGGAGAAAAGGGTGTTGAACTGGCACAGCAGGCGTTGAATGAGCAGCAGCCATTTACAGTGGCCTTTATTGATATGCGGATGCCGGCAGGAATGGATGGGCTGGAAACAGTAAAGCATCTGCGTATTTTGGACCCACGTATTATGCTGGTGATCGTGACAGCCTACTCAGACTACAGTCTGGAGCAGATTCAAAGTCACCTGCTTTACGATGTGCTCTACCTCAATAAGCCGCTCGCATCGGAAGAGGTTATACAGACAGTTCGCATGTTGAACCAGAGCTGGAAAGAGCGAGAGCAGAACAAGGTGTTGAGAATGCAGATGGTGAGCCATGCAAAAATGGCCAGTTTGGGCAATATGGCGGTGAGGATTGGTCACGAGATCAATCAGCCGCTCTCCTATATCAATGGAATGCTGCAGTTGCAGAAGATGGAGCTCAAGGCCGGTGGCGAGATTGATAAAGAAGAGTGGAGCGAAGAGGTTGATCTGGCGCTGGAACAGACCGTGCGTATTAAGGAGATCATTGATAGCTTGCGTGTTTTTGCCCACCCGGAGAAGAGTAAACGTTATGCACTCTCACTGTCGGAGGCGGTTGACCATGTACAGCGTCTCTTTTTGGGACAACTGGAAAAGAGGAAGATTCAGTTGGAAATCAACCTGCAAGAAGACTTGCCTTCACTCCATGCCAACCCCTCTCAAGTTCAGCGAATCTTGACCAACTTGATGAGTAATGCCATTGATGCGTTGACTGAACCGGATTCGGCAACGGTTGATCCAGTGATTCACCTTGCAGCCAACCACGACACATTAAGGAATGAAGTGAGAGTTATTTTTGAGGACAATGGAGCAGGGATTCCAGAGTCTCTGAGAGACCGTGTGTTTGAACCCTTTGTCACCACTAAAGAGCCGGGAAAGGGTACAGGACTCGGTCTCTCTGAAATTCATGGTATGCTTAGCGAACATGGAGCAACGATAGAGTACTCCCCGCGCCCGCAACAGGCAGGGGCACGATTTGTAATCCACTTTCCGATTGATAAGGAATTATTGAAAAATGAGTGACCAACCTAAAGTCTTGATCGTCGATGATGAGGTGGTGATCCATAGACTCTTTACCAAGTTACTTGAAAAAGAGGGGTACCAACTGCTCTTCGCAGTCAATGGAGAGGATGGGCTTGAGCTGTTTGAGCGTGAACACCCTCAAGTTATTCTGCTCGACTATCGTATGCTGGGAATGACTGGAGATGAGTTCATGACACAGCTGACAGACAGTCAGATTGAGCAGACTGCAATTATTATGGTCTCTGGGCATGCCGTACCGGATGTGGATCTGACACAACGAAATCAACAAAAATTGTTTGCCTACTTTGAGAAGCCATTCTTTGAGATGGAGAAGTTAAAACAGTCTATCCACGAGGCATCGGCACGTTCAACGTAATCAATTGGGCATTCACCCCCTCATATTCTGACTCCTCTATTCCATATTGTCTGGGTCAGAGATAAAATGCCCATCAATTATCAGTGTTTTGGAGCACAGTAGAGATGGTACAACATAATACGGATGATCTTCGCATCCGGGGGATGCAGGAGGTTGCGGCACCCGAAGCGGTTCACCAACAGCACCAGATTACTGAAATAGCAGCTGAGACTGTGTGGAATGCCCGTCAGGCAATTCACAATATTCTTCAGGGCGAGGATGACCGGATAGTCGTGGTTGTTGGGCCATGCTCAATTCATGATGTGGAGGCAGCCAAAGAGTATGCGGGCCGCCTACAGCCACTACAACAGAAGCTGAGTGGGGAGCTGGTTGTGGTGATGCGAGTCTATTTTGAGAAGCCCAGAACCCGAGTAGGATGGAAAGGGCTGATCAATGATCCTGATCTGGATCAGAGCTTCAATATTAATAAAGGTGTCTCCCTGGCAAGAGAGGTGCTCTTGGAGATTAATGATCGCGGTGTCCCCGCCGCAACCGAATTCCTGGATCTGATTACACCACAATATATTGCTGATCTGATTAGCTGGGGAGCTATTGGAGCGCGTACAACAGAGAGTCAGGTGCATCGTGAGCTGGCATCAGGTCTCTCCTGTCCCGTAGGCTTTAAGAATGGCACCGATGGTAAGTTACAGATTGCCATTGATGGAATCTGGGCGGCATCGCAGTCGCACCATTTTTTATCGGTTACCAAGCAGGGGCACTCAGCGATCTTCTCAACCAATGGAAATGATGATTGTCATGTCATTCTGCGAGGTGGAGATGGCCGCCCCAACTATGATGCAGAGAGCGTCCAGGATGCGACTAAGGATCTGCTGGCAGCGGAGCAGAATGCTCGTTTAATGGTAGATCTTAGCCATGCCAATAGCCGCAAGGACTATACGAGACAGTTGGATGTGGGGCGGGATGTGGCACATCAGATTCGTCATGGAAATTCCAATATCATGGGTGTGATGATCGAGAGCCACTTGGTTGAGGGACGTCAGAATCTGAATGATGGCAAGAATTTGGTCTATGGGCAGAGTGTTACAGATGCCTGTATCGGCTGGGACTCAACGATTGATCTGTTGCAAGTCTTGGCAGAAGCGGTCCAACAACGCCGTGATAATGCGCAGAAAGATTAAGGAACCTCTGAATGCGATTCAAATTAACCAGACTTGTTCAGAGGCTCCTTAAAGCGTTATGAGATCGATACTGATACTGCTGGTTCGTGGGTATCAGATTGTTTTAAGCCCCTGGATAGGACAGAGTTGTCGCTTCAACCCAACCTGTTCCAACTACGCAATCGGCGCACTGAAAGAGCATGGTGCGCTCAAGGGAAGCTGGATGGCAATCAGCCGGATTGGTCGCTGTCACCCATGGCATGAGGGGGGAGAAGACCCCGTCCCCCCCAAGATAAAGCGCTAAACAGAAACGATGTTCCGGCTGATTCACCTCTTTCGAACCTCAATTGGTCGTAAATTGATCATGGCACTGAGTGGTGTGGTCTTGCTGCTGTTTGTGGTGGGACACCTGGTGGGAAATCTCACCATTTTTGTAGCCCCCTCTGTTCTCAATAGTTATGCACACTGGTTACAGCAGAGTGTAATGTTGTGGCCCTTTCGCTTAATGATGCTCTTTTTTCTGGGGTTACATATCGTAATGGGTGCAACGCTGGCCTATGAAAACCGACAGGCTGCGACGCAGGGGTCGGCTTGTCACCATTGGTGGCAACGTCTGTTTTATAACCACCACATGGTCTGGAGTGGTATCGCCGTATTACTATTCTTGCTGTTTCATTTGGGGCATCTGACGCTCGGTGTTGGGGCCTCTGAGAGCTTTTATCAAGTCGATCAACAACAGGTGCTGGATATCTATGGTCGCGTTGTGAGCGGTTTTCAAATCCCCTGGATCACGACCAGCTATATCTTCTTTATGCTGCTGGTGGGGCTTCATCTCAACCATGTGGTGCGTGGGCTGTTGCAGACCCTGGGCTTCTACCATGAGAACTATTTCGGCCTGTTACGCCTCTTTTCAATAGCACTCTCACTGCTGCTGACAGCCGGTTTTATCTCCATTCCGTTGACCGTACTCTTTGGAGGATTGAACTGATGTTAGATGCGCATATTCCACCAGGGAAGCTGGAGCAGAAGTGGGATAATTGTCTGGAAAGCCTCAAACTGATCAGCCCGAACAATAAACGCAAGTACCGTATTTTGGTGGTTGGAACCGGTTTGGCCGGTGCCTCGGCGGCAGCCAGCCTGGCAGAGCTGGGGTATCAGGTCGAGAGTTTCACCTTTCATGACTCTCCGCGTCGGGCACACTCGGTTGCCGCACAAGGGGGGATCAATGCCGCTAAAAATTACAGAGCGGATGGTGACAGTATTCACCGTCTCTTTTACGATACGATCAAAGGGGGAGATTTCCGCTCGCGTGAGGCAAATGTCTACCGTTTGGCACAGATCAGTAACCAGATTATCGACCAGTGTGTCGCTCAGGGGGTCCCCTTTGCCCGTGAATATGGCGGTTTTCTAGACAATCGCTCTTTTGGTGGGGCACAGGTTTCTCGCACTTTTTATGCACGGGGTCAGACCGGGCAACAGCTGCTGTTAGGTGCCTATGGAGCGTTGAACCGACAACTTCATGCTGGGCAGGTAAAGCTCCATACCCGCAGTGAGATGGTTGATCTGGTATTGGAAGATGGGGTGGCTCGGGGCATTATTACCCGTAACTTGATCACAGGTGAACTGCAATCTCATCACGGCGATGCCGTGGTGCTGGCAAGCGGCGGATACAGTAATATCTTCTACCTCTCAACCAATGCAGCAACCTGTAATGTGACTGCCGCCTACCGGGCTTACAAGCGCGGTGCGCTGTTTGCAAACCCCGCATTTACCCAGATCCACCCCACCTGCATACCGGTGAGCCATTCAGGGCAGTCCAAACTTACATTGATGTCAGAATCACTGCGCAACCATGGGCGTATCTGGGTGCCACAAAAGAAAGGGGATCAGCGATCAGCAGAATTGATCCCAGAACAGGAGCGTGACTACTTTCTGGAGCGAAAATATCCTGCCTATGGCAATCTCTCGCCGCGTGATATCTCATCAAGGGCCGCCAAAGAGGTGTGTGATGAGGGGCGTGGTGTCGGTGAATTAGGGCGTAGTGTCTATCTCGATTTTGAAGGTGCGATTGAGCAGCTGGGTGAGGAGATGATTCGGGAGCACTATGGCAATCTGTTTGAGATGTACCACCACATCACCGATGAAGATCCTTATCAAAAACCGATGCGCATCTATCCGGCAGCACACTACACCATGGGAGGACTGTGGGTTGATTACCACTTGATGAGCACGGTTCCGGGGCTGTTTGTGATTGGTGAAGCTAACTTCTCAGATCATGGAGCCAACCGTTTGGGTGCAAGTGCGTTGATGCAGGGGTTGGCAGATGGTTACTTTATACTGCCGCAGACCGTGGGTGATTATCTGGCAGGAAAACCTCCAGTAGCGCAGCAGCAGAGAGAGGCTGGCAGAAGTGAAGCGTTTGATCAGGTACTGCATCAGAGTCGGGAGCGTACAGACCAGCTGAGTGCGCTGGATGGAGACCTCTCGATTCGAACCCTTCATCAGGAGTTGGGGACGATACTCTGGAACCACTGTGGAATGTCGAGATGTGAATCAGGTTTAAAGGGTGCACTGCAACAGATTGAGGCCCTCAAACAGCGCTTTTGGCAGCGTGGCAAAGTGGTCGGTAGCAGTGATCAGCTCAACCAGGAGTTAGAGCGGGCGGGACGGGTTGCCGACTTTATCGATTTTGCGGCACTGATGTGTCAGGACGCACTAAGTCGAGAGGAGTCTTGTGGAGGCCACTTTCGTGAAGAGTATCAAGAGCAGGGGGAGGCCAAGCGTAATGATGACGCCTTCTCGCATGTGGCAGCCTGGAGGTATGAGGGTGAAGAGAGAGAGCCCACGGTTCACCATGAGCCATTGCAGTTTGATGAGATCCACGCACAGAAGAGGAATTACCAGTGAGGTTCAGGCTCAAAATCTGGCGTCAACAGAACCGTCAAGCACAAGGAAATTTCGAGACCTATGCGGTTGAGGGTGTTCGGGCCGATCTCTCATTTCTGGAGCTATTGGACCACCTGAATGAGCAGTTAATCCATGCGGGCATATTGCCTGTAGCGTTTGAACATGATTGTCGGGAGGGGATCTGTGGAGCCTGTTCGTTGATTATCAATGGTGTACCGCATGGCCCAATGGGGGCAACCACCACGTGCCAACTCTATATGCGTAATTTTGAAGAGGGGGATGAGATTACCGTCGAACCCTGGCGTGCGGGTCCGTTCCAGGTGATACAGGATCTGGTAGTGGACCGCAGCCCGCTGGATCGAATTTTACAGGCGGGAGGGTATATTTCTGTCCATACTGGTGCAGCACCTGATGCCAATGTGATGCCGATCTCCAAGGAGGTGGCAGATCGTGCCTTTGAGGCAGCCAACTGTATTGGTTGTGGTGCCTGTGTGGCTGCTTGTCCCAATGCCTCGGCCATGCTTTTCGTGGCCGCCAAGGTGACCCATCTTGCACTGCTACCACAAGGACAGCCAGAACGGCAGCACCGTGTTGTCAGTATGGTAGAGGCGATGGATGCCGAGGGCTTTGGTAACTGCAGTAACCACTATCAGTGTGCCGATGCCTGTCCAAAGCAGATACCTGTTGCCTTGATCGCACGGCTCAATCGGGAGTTTTTACAGGCAGCCCTGTTAGGGCGGGAATTTGGAGAGTCCCCCTGTCACTCAGTACATCAGGAGTAGTCTGATTCGCAGAATAGTGATCTGTTTGACCTAGATCATTTCATTAACTTTAGTATTCAATTATATTGTGTATAGTGTATCTGAAATGCTTCGACACTGTTTTGGATGCGCTGGCATCAGCCAAAAGGGAGGAGGCTGGCTGATGCCATTTTTACATTTTTTATTGATTGAGTGCCTGAGCCTCGTTACGAATGGGGACTACTGAAATCGAGTTTTTGGGAGAGCCGTCAATCACCCTGTCACTGTAACTAAGGTAGATGATCACCTGACGGTGTGGGTCGTAAAAACGTACCACCTGTAGAGACTTAAACAGTATGGAGGTGCGCTTCTTGAAGACCTCTTCGCCATTGTCCTTACCATTTTCAATGGAGGGCGGGAGTTCGATAACCCCGGTCTGACGACAGGCGATTGAGGCGTCTGAGGTGTCTTCGGCAAGCCCCATGGCACCGCTCAGCCCCCCCTGTTTTGCTCGGCTCAGGTAGCAGGTAGAGCCTGGAATGCGTGGATCATCAAAGGCTTCTACGATAATTTTGTCATTTGGAGAGGCGAGCCGGAACCGGGTGCTGACCTCACCAATCTCTTCAGCAATTGCTGTGAGCGGAAGTAGAGTTATCAAGAGAGATATGGATAATTTGGTTTGAAAGGGGTAGTGGATCATGGTTATTTAAGTGTCGGATAAGTGTCAAAAGATGTAGGCAGAGCAATATGGTGAGAGGCAACAAGGTTCCATAGAAGTATACCGTGATAGTGCTTTCTCTTGCTGTATTAGAAAATAGCGAAATAGAGGTGTAGACTTACGGTTTACCACTCTCCACTTGGGCGGAGTGAGAGAGGTGTGATCATCAACAGCAATAGTTACAATTATAGTTTCAATTTTAGTTATATAGGAGTAGGTGGAAAATGGTATTTAGAGACTTAAATGGATTTAAAACAGTGGCCGCAGCAGCGTTGCTGGTAACTTCACTGGATCTCTCTGCATTTGGTTTTAATATGGGAGATAATTTTAACGAAGGGTTCGACTTCGACAAGGGAAGTGATCTCGACATGGGTGGATCAAAGATGAACTGGGAGAGTCCAGATAATGTGTGGGATACCGGAACCAGTGGTGGTAAAGGGTTCTCTTGGGGGGGCGGTCCACAATCAGGTCCGGATTGGGGGTTTAGAGATACCCCCCCTCCAGTCTACTGGAGAGCGCCACCCTCCTACCCCAACCCCTATACAGAGCCTCGACGCTTCATGTCTGCGCCACAACATATGATGACCCCGTTTGGTGTAGTACCTGCGCAGCCTGTACAGCAGCAAACGGTCTATAAGCGCCCACCGGCACCGCCACAACCTGCTGAACTGTCTTCTAAGGCAGCTCCTGCAGCAGCAACAGCAATGGAGAAATGATCATGAGAGAGCGGCCTCAATGGCGTAGATGGGTCTGGGTATTGATGATGCTGCCTATCGGGTCCAGTGCACAGGCAGATGGGGATGGCCCCAAGAGCGTGCGCTGGAACTGCATGGATGTAGCCGTTACCGGATTGCGCTGGAACAGTGATACCGACACATACCGGGATGCCAACTTCTTTATGCAGCAACATACCATTCAACAGAATGGTGATCAGCTACTGTTTCCGGCAACCCTCAATTTTGCAGAGGGGGTGCAGTGTGCTTTTCGCCCCAAAATTCCCGTACTGAGCTGTGATGATGGAATACGCACCTTTAACCTCAATGTGCAGACCGGTTATGCAACCCACAGTAAGGCGTATGGCTGGATGGACCCTTATAGCAAACCGGATCCGATGTTTGTGGCTGCGGCAATTTGTCGCCGTTAACTCAAGTTGATTAGTGTGTAATCCACCCTCGCAGGAAGAGGGGGCGGTAGTAGTTCACTCTGAGAACTGTTCAGTCCGATAACGCTGCATGGTGATTTTTTCAGACCAGTGGTTGCCTGGCAGCCCAGCCTTCTGTTTCAATCGATCCAGGAAGTTTTGCGGGTCAGGTAGCTGTTCCCATACCGAAGGGAGAAAGGTTCCTCTGTGCGTCCCCTGCTGTAGAATCAGTCCATCAACCCCAGGTTGCAACTGCCCCACCAAGTCACTTTCCGAGTTGAACTGCATGGGTTCAGGTGCGGAGAGCAGAGAGATCTTGATCTCCAATATCGCATACTCCTCTTGAGAGAGCGGTGGAAAACGTGGATCACGAAAGGCGGCAGAATACCCGTTGGCGATCAGATCTTCTGCCAGTGGGCGGTGCGCTTCCAATGAGCCAATACAGCCGCGTAGCTGGTGGCTCATCTCAAGTGTGACAAAACTGGCCCCAGGCCGTCGAAGCGCTTTCGGTAGTGTATTGAGAGCAGGCAGATGGTTACTTCTCATCTTTAGCCCCTGTTCAATAGACTGTCTGACCAGTTTAACCATCTGCTGTCGTAATTCGATGGGAGTGGTAGAGGTCATGCTGCCTGCTCCATAAACAGGTAGGCACCATATCCTACGACGCGCCCCTTATCTCCTGCAGTGTCCCCTGAATTCCGCAGGTCAATATTCTCAACCTGCATCCCCTTTTCAGCGGCGATTTTCAACAACCCCTGAATCGGTAACCGTCCACAGGCATCTTTATGTTGAATGGTTTCACCATTTAGCTGGAGAATAGCTTCAGAGGTGTGCTGATCAATCTTTTGAGCCTCAGAGTAAGGGAGATAGTGGCTTAAATCTGAGCTGATCAGAACCAATGTCTCCGGGCCGCCCCAGAGCTGCTCCAGCACTTCGGCAATAGAGTGGGCATCCGAGCGCCCCACAACCAGCGGCAGTAGAGAGAAGTCGGGTAAAATCTGCTGCAGGAAAGGGAGCTGCACCTCCAGGCTATGTTCGTTTAAATGGGCCTCGTCAATGGTAGAGAGTTGAGACAACGGCATAACCTGTTGTAGCGCCTGTTGATCGATGGTGACCTCACCTAACGGGGTTTTAAAGGCCGATGCGGAGGTGGTGGCAATACCCTGAAAATCGACCCGATGGGAAGGGCCGAGCAGAATGACACGATGGATGATCGACTGCAGAGGGCGCAGAGTACGGTAGGCGGAGCCGGCAATCGGACCGGAGTAGATGAAGCCGGCATGAGGGACAATCATCGCTTTTGGTGTAGCTGAAGAGGATTTACCCTGCTCCAGGCACTGCTGCACCAGGGTTTTTAGTTGTGAGGCATTGGCCGGATAGAAGCTACCGGCAACGGCAGGTTTGCGAATCACTGGTCGTTGCTCCTAGAGTGGTCTATAGTCATTTGAGTATAGCACTAAGAGAGAACATTTTTTGCAGCAGCATCACCACCATTCAACCCAATACTGGCACACACTGCAAGATGGTCGGGTACAGTGTGATCTCTGTCCGCGTGAATGCAAATTACAGGCGGGGCAGCGGGGGCTATGCTTTATCCGTATGGCCACAGAGCAGGGGGTGGTACTCACCTCTTATGGGCGCTCCAGTGGCTTTGTGATTGACCCCGTTGAGAAGAAACCACTCAACCACTTCTATCCGGGGAGCAGTATCCTCTCTTTCGGAACCGCAGGCTGCAACCTCACCTGTAAATTCTGTCAGAACTGGGATATGAGCAAAGCGAGTCAAATGGACCGTTTGCAAGATCAGGCAAGTCCAGACATGGTGGCGCAGGCTGCCAAGGTGTATGGCTGTCGTAGCGTTGCTTATACCTATAATGATCCGGTGATCTTTATGGAGTACGCAGTCGATGTAGCACAAGCCTGTCGTGATCAGGGTATTCACTCTGTTGCGGTGACGGCAGGATATATCCAGGGAGAGGCGAGAGAGGTATTCTTCCGTTCGATGGATGCAGCCAATGTGGATCTGAAAGGGTTTTCAGAAGATTTCTACCGTAAATTGTGTGGAGGGCACCTACAGCCTGTACTTGAAACACTACGCTATCTGAAGCACCAAACCTCAGTCTGGTTTGAACTGACGACCCTGTTGATTCCTGGACAGAATGACTCAGAGCATGAGCTGGATGAGATGAGTCGCTGGATTGTGGATCAGCTGGGGCCAGAGGTTCCACTCCACTTCACCGCGTTTCACCCGGACTATAAGATGATGAATGTTCCGGCAACAACGCAGCAGAGCCTGAGTCGGGCACGGGAGATTGCGCTACGCAATGGGCTGCACTATGTCTATACCGGAAACGTCCATGATTCAGCTGGAGGGAGTAGCTACTGCCACCACTGTGGATCACTTCTGGTAGGACGTGACTGGTACACCCTGTCGGAGTGGAATATAACCGACGAAGGTGATTGCAAACAGTGTGGTACCCGTTGTGCGGGGCGATTCGATGGACCCGCAGGAAGCTGGGGAGCCAAACGTCTTCCAATCAAATTGTCACAATTTGAACCGTAAGGAGAGCGAACATGCATGATCAGATTGTTCAATGGGTAAAAGAGATTGTCGATCTGGAACAGCGTATCGAGCAAGAGCTGGAGCAGGGGCAACAGGCATTTCGATATCGCTTTAACAAGAGCAGGGTTCAGTTTGAGCAAGAGGTGGTCGAGTCACAACGCCAGCTCAAAGTGAGCGTATTGCAACGGCTTAAAAAGGCAAAAATAGGCACCTTGTTGTCGGTACCGATCATCTATGGGCTGGCTATACCCCTGTTGTTGGCAGATCTATCAGTGTTTATATACCAGTGGAGCTGTTTTACGCTCTGGGGGGTCGCGCGGGTGCGCAGGAGAGACTACTGGGTGATGGATCGACAGCAGCTCGCCTATCTCAATTGGCTTGAGCGCATCAACTGCTTCTACTGCAGTTATGCCAACGGGCTGGCAGCCTATTTTCGAGAGGTGGCGGCCCGCACAGAGCAGTACTGGTGCCCGATCAAACATGCACGAAAAGTGCAACAGCCTCACGCACGTTACTGGCACTTCAGTGATTATGGGGATGCCGCTGCCTACAGAGAGCAGTTGCAGCAGTTCAGGGATGAATTACGATAAAGCTCAGGGGGTTTCTTAACCGTACTATTTATCGATTCGGCCAATCGCACAACTGACAAAAGAGACCGCTTTAGCCTTCACATTGCCGAGTCCTTCAACGCTTCCGCGTTTGGGATAACCCAGTGCAAGCAGAGCCTCTTCAACCTCAGTGGAGAGTGCCGCCTCACTTTCATGTTCATACCGAACAGTGCCCTGTTCAATATCAATCTCGATCTGCCGTAGTGAAAAGAGCTCGTTCAGCTTTTTCTCAATAGTGTGGGCACAGCCGCCACACTTAATGTTTTCAACCTCGATTGTCTGTTTCATTTCTGCATTGCTTGCCCGATAATCAATCAATGGAGATGATTCTACTCTATCTGTTGATCGGCTGTCTTGCCGGTGTGCTGGCCGGAATGTTGGGTGTGGGAGGCGGTCTGGTGATTGTCCCGTTTCTCTTCTGGGCCTTTATTCATCAGGGGTTTGATGGGGCTTGGGTGATGCATCTGGCAATTGGTACATCACTCGCAACCATCATCTTTACCTCAATCTCTTCCGTACTCTCACACCACAAGCGTGACGCAGTGCGCTGGGATCTGTTCTGGATGTTGGTGCCGGGCATTCTGATCGGTGGCTGGATTGGCTCAACGTTGGCGAGGTTTATAGCGAGCGAATCGCTACAGCACTTCTTTGCGATATTTGAATTGATCGTTGCGCTACAGATGGGGCTGGAACTGCGGCCCAAAGGGGGGCACCAGATGCCAGGCAAGAGCGGAAACCGCATGGCAGGGGGGGTGATCGGTGCGGTCTCCGTGATGGTGGGGATTGGTGGAGGAACCATGACCGTGCCCTGGTTGGTCTGGAACCGTATCCAGGTTCATCAGGCCATTGGTACCTCTGCAGCGGTAGGGTTGCCGATTGCAGTTGCAGGGGCATCCGGTTTTGTGAGTTCAGGATGGGGCATTGAGTCACTACCATCGTGGAGCAGTGGTTTTGTCTACTGGCCAGCCTTTTTCGGCATTGTCGGGATGAGTGTACTGACCGCTCCGCTGGGGGCACATCTGGCGCATAAACTCCCCGCTAAACAATTGAAGCGGGTATTTGCACTGTTTCTACTGCTGTTGGCAATTCGGATGGTGTAGGCGAGAACAGCATTTTAATATCATAGACTTGACCATCTTAGCAAGACTGAACTCTTGAATGAAACCTATACAAAGAGACAAATTTACAGAATTCCTTATTTCTCTCAATATCTTCAAATATTCACCGATAGTTCAAAGCAGAGTGTGTCCATGACAAGGAAACAAGGTGTCTACCGTAATGGCTGTTGTGCCAGAAAATCAGAAAAGAGTATCCAGGAAAACCGGACTTTTAAAAGCCCCTCATTTTCTACTCCTGCCTCTGTTATTCAACAGGGGTAGGGGCTTTGTCGTACTCATTTTTTTGTCTCTGTTCTCACTGCCCGCTTATTCTGAAGGGGTCAAGCAGCACGAGGTTTTTCTAAAAGGCCCAACCACTGTTGAAACGCAGTCCCGTATCCAGAGACCACCACCTTCGGTGAGTAACCCGAACCACATCACCCGGTCCGCCATGAAAAGAGGGGTGAGAAACTGCTCTTCTAAAATTAATCAGGTTACCAATGCACTGGGGTTTGGTGAACAGACAGGAGCACTGTTGATGCCTCCGGTAGATTTTCCTAATAGACGGATCATTCCACTGTCTATGGAGGTCCCTGCCAACCAAGCAGCAGGTTACATATCGATTAACTTTGCACCTAACCAGTCCGATGGCTGTGGCGCAGTCTACGAAGCCATCGCGTTTTGGCCTCAAGCGTGCCCTCAGCTAAAGAGTCAAAAATTCAGTCACCTCAAAAGTCTTGGGTCACTAAAGAGTGAGATCACTATTCTGGACGGGGGAGCAACCACAAAAATTTTCCTGATGCCTGCGGGCAGTGGCTGTCTTTCGATTAAAAAAGAGATAGTGATGTGATGTGTACGAACGCATATCAGCAGGTGCTGGCAACATGAAGCATATGACTATGGTTCAAAAGTCCACATTGTCACCGATTCTATTGGGTCTGATGCTACTCATCCAAAGCGGTGAACTGCTGGGAGATACAACCCTCTCAGCCACTGAAAATTACATCATTAGCGGAAATAGTGACAACACGATCATTGTTCCGGGAGGCTCTCCTGTAACCGAGGGTCTTTTCCTTTTCTCAAACCAAAATCCTTTAATCGCAGACCCAGCGGATGTGAATGATAATAGTGAGGCCTACGCATCGGTCAAAATCACCAGTGATAGTGATGGAAATAGTACTGTAACCAGTAATGCGGGTACTGTCACCATGACCTCCACCGGAGGTTCGCTCACTACAAACTCCAGCGGCGCAACCATCACCTCATCGGGTGGTTCACTCGCCGCAACAGCCAGTGGGCTGACGCTCACCTCCGGCGCGGGTTCTGTCACCACCAGCGCTAATTCAGTGGCGACCCAATCCAATGGAGATGTCACTATTCAGGTCGATACCAACGAAACAGGCAGTGGTACCTTCACCGTCTCGGATCTCAATGGTGCAAGCAGCACTGTGGAGACTATATCGAGTAGTGCAGACAATACCACCATCACATCCACCGGAGGCGTACTCTCAACCACCTCAACCGGGGTGGCAATTACCTCCAGTAGTGGCTCAATCACCACCAACGGTAATTCAGTCAGCACCCTTTCAAATGATGATGTCACGTTTCAGCTGGATAGCAACGAAACCGGGGGTGGAACCTTCACCATATCGGATCTCAATGGTGCAAGTGACACGGTACAAACCCTCACCAGCAGCGCAGATAATACAACGATCACCTCAACCGGAGGTTCACTCTCGGCAACCACCACAGGAGCCAACATCACCTCAACGGGTGGTTCACTGACGACATCGAGCAGTGGGGTGGCTATTACCTCGAGCAGTGGCTCAATCACCACCACCGGTAACTCCGTGGGCACCCTCTCAAATGATGATGTCACCATTCAACTGGATAGCAATGAAACAGGTGGTGGTGCCTTTACCGTCTCGGATCTCAATGGAGTCAGTGCCACGGTACAGACCATATCCAGCAGTGCAGACAACACAACGATTACATCCACCGGAGGTACACTCTCGGCAACCTCCAGCGGGGCAACGATCACCTCAAGCGGAGGCTCTCTCACCACAACGGCCACCGGGGTAGCGATCACCTCAGGTAGTGGCTCAATCACCACCACCGGTAATTCAGTGGGTACCCTCTCAAATGATGATGTCACCATTCAGCTGGATACCAATGAAACAGGCGGTGGTGCCTTTACGGTCTCTGATCTTAATGGTGCAAGTGCCACAGTACAGACCATATCCAGCAGCGCAGACAACACCACCATCACCTCAAGCGGGGGCACAATCTCAAATACCTCAACCGGCATTGTGATTGACAGCAACAGTTACACCCAAATTAAAGGTGGCACCCAGAGTGGTGTCATTACACTACGCGATGGTGACACAACCGGGGGTGGTTTTGCAGATGGCTCCAGCATCACCATTGCGGGTAGTGGCGGAGGAACAGCCGCAACGGTATTTCAAACAACCAGTGATGCCACAACCAGCACGGTTAGCACCACGATGGGCACCAGTGATACCTCAAAAACAAGCACCACAAAACAGCAAGCGGGCACCAGCTTTATTTCAACCAGCTCAAACTCAGGGATTGTGATCGATGGTACTACCTCAACAGGCAACAGCGCCGTTACCATTACCGGTAATGGCAATGGTAACTACGATGTAGAGCTGCTATCGCATGATCAATCGGCCGGTATTCGAATTAACAACGATGGTGTGGAAATTTTTACACCACAACTTGTGAATGGAGGGCAGGATTACAACAACACCTTTGGCTCCGGTAGTACCAATGCTGCCAATACCACACTCAGTAACTCCATTGGCGCAGGGGGGCTGGGTACTGTAGACAACAATATTGGTATAGGAAGTAGTGGCACGGTCAATAACACGATTGGTTCAGGGGGTAGCACCGCAGACAGTCGGGTCGTTAATAATATCGGTCTGGGGGGGAGCGATGCGAGCAGCACGGTAATCAATAATATAGGTACCCAGGGCGGCGGTGGATCTACAAAAACGTACATTGGTAATAGTGTCAATAACACGCTAATCCAGATGGTGGCAGGGGCTGCTACAACAACAGCCAACAACAACACCGTAAAAAGTGAGTTAACCGGTGGTTTCTCTATGATAAACGGGGCCACACAGAGCACCTCTGGCCTGTTTGGTGTCACCCATCAAGGCCAAACCTCAGTGATTGCGGACGACAGCGGGGCGCTCACTATTGGTACGGCTCAGCAGACCACCGCAGCAGTGGTAGTGACCAATGGCCTGGGTAATACGCACGGCTTAGTGGTGAATGAGCAGGCCGTGGTTTTGTCTGGTGGCACCCACTCATCCAGTATGACCTTGGATGATGCAGGGGCACGCTTCAGTAATTCAGTCAATCGCGGCCCCATTACAGTCACCGGAGTTGCAGATGGTCACAGCCAATATGATGCGGTTAACCGAGGACAACTCAATCGTGCCTACTCCGGTATCGCAAGTATTGCAGCAATGTCACAAATTCCTCCTCTCAATAGTGGCAACCGGTTCTCATTTGGTGTGGGTATTGGCTACTTTGAAAATGAGGGGGCACTGGCTATGGGTATCAAATCGACCATAGATCGTTCAACGAATCTTTCTATCAGCCTGGGGCATGACACACAACAACGCACCAGTCTCGCTGCTGGTTTGGGATGGAATTGGTGGTAGTGAAACTCTCAGGGTCTCCTTGTTAAATAACCCTTATAGACTAATATTAGAGGGAAAGAGGAGGGTTGAGCCTGAAAATGGTTACGAAGCGATTAATAACAAGAGCAGTAACACTGTCTCTGGCGCTGTTGCTCGCCTACAGTAGTTTGGCGAACGGTGAACAGGACTATATTCTTATTGGCGAGTATCTGGAAAAGTACCCTCAACAACATCAAAAGATGAAGCAGCTATCTGAGATGGTTCGTGGTTTAGTTCCGGCTGTTGCGGTTATGGGTGATAAGCAGGTAAAAATAGCCATTATCTACCCAGGTATTCAAGCTTCAGACTACTGGCGGCGATCGGTTGCATCGTTTAAGGCACGGCTTGATCAGTCCGGTCTTGACTATGTGCTGGATACCTACCTAACCAAACCGACCATTGAGATTCGTAAACAGGCTGAACATCTGGCCAATGCACTGAAAAAAAATCCGGATTACCTCATCTTCACCCTTGATGCGCGCCGCCACAAAATGATGATTGAGCGGATACTGGCTCAGAAAAAACCAAAGTTGATTCTTCAAAATATCACAACACCACTTGCGGAATGGGGGGCAGACCAACCCTTTCTTTATGTGGGGTTTGACCATGTGATTGGCTCTCGTAAACTGGCATCCTGGTATCGTGAGCAGACAGGGGGGGCGGGGGATTATGCGGTTGTCTGTTGGAACCGCAGCTACATCTCTAAAATGCGTGGTGAACCGTTTGTTTCGGCGATCAACCAGCATCCGGATCTCTCACTAAAGGTCTTTTATTATGCCGGTTCAACTCGTGAAATGGGGCAGAAGGCTGCACAACAGGCGCTACAAGAGTTTCCAACGCTGAAGTTTATCTATACCTGTTCAACAGATCTGGCGCTCGGTGTTGCTGATGCGATCAAACAGAGTGGGCGGACAGAGGTAATGGTCAACGGTTGGGGGGGAGGTAGCGCTGAGTTGGATGCGATTGCAGATGGAGAGCTGGATGTGACTGTAATGCGGATGAATGATGATAACGGGGTGGCAATGGCTGATGCGATCCTGATGGATCTATCCGGTAAGGGGGAGGGAGTGCCTACTATCTATTCGGGTGATTTCGAGATGGTTACTGCTGCGATGGAAAAGGAGCGGGTCGAACAACTGAAACAGCGTGCATTCCGTTACTCTGGACAGTAGGTAGGATATTGATGATCTCACCACTGAAAAGGGTAAAACTGCCGGTTCTTGTGCTGGCACTGATACTTATTCCATTCCTGCTCATCTTTGTCACCCATGTAATTGTTATTTGGAGTGGTGCTATTGAGTCCATTGGAGTCGAAGTCAGACAATCACTGATCGCAAAAAAAGAGGCGATTGAGTATATGGCCCAAAACCGTTTGCGTGTTGCAGCACGGGCAATTCAGGGGCAGGCAAACCAGTCGGAGCTTCGTCAGGCAGTTTCACAGAGTAGTGGAGATGAGGTTATTGCTCAACTTCAGCAATGGGGGAAGGGCGGTGTAGGAGAGCGGATGGAGGTGATTGCGTTTTACAACCACCTTAGTGGAGAGATGGTAAATGTCAGTACTCCACTGGTGAGCAGTGAGGCTATTCTTCAGGCATCCCATTGTAATGCAGATATGCTACTAGATGAAGGGTGGGAACTGGTATCAACAACCTCACCAGCAACCACCACACTGATCTATCGGGCCAATGTGGCAGGTGTCGGTGTAGGGCGTATTATTGGAAGAATTTGTGCCGGGGTTGTGCTCAATAACAACCTCTCGATTCTGCGTAGCCTGATGGCGGTGAGTGGTATCACTGGTGGCGCACTGATCCACAAGGGTTCAATCCTCTCCTACAATTGGGGTAACCAATATCTTGACGATAGATTTAATGAACCGTTTTTTCAGCAGATGGCCCCCTATCAGGTGCAGCAACAGGATGGGATGCTAGTCTCACTGATTCCGGTCAAGTTAACGGATAAAATCTCCACCTTGACCATGGCTGTGGTAATGCCTGACTCCTCATTTAGCCATTTACGTGACAACGTCAGCCGCAGCGCCCTTGCTATCCTGCTTATTACCCTGATTCTGGTCACCGTTACCGTACTGCTGTTTCGCCAGATTATTGTTAAGGCGTTCAATAACCTGATGCACTTTGCCCAGTCCGTTAAGGCAGGAGATCTTCAGAGCCTCTACCATAAAGGCGCGATTTTTGAATACAACCAGCTGGGTGAGACACTTCAACTGATGGTTACACAGATATCAGCGGGCAGGGAGGAGTTGCTGGAGGTGAATAAAACCATGGAGGAGATGCTGAAAACAACGCTAGAGGCAAAGAAGAGTGCTGAGGCAGCAGACCGCTCAAAAAGTGAATTCCTCTCCAATATGAGTCATGAACTGCGTACCCCCTTAACCTCTATTATTGGGAATAGCGGGCTACTTGCCGAGCAAGAGGATGATTATCAAAAATTGGAACTGATCTATTCGGTCGAGGCTGCTGGCAAGGAGCAGCTTGAATTAGTGAATGACATACTTGATATGTCGAAGATCGAGTCAGGAAAATTTACGATTGATGAATGTCCCTATGACCTCTCTGTACTGTTACATGATATTGAACATATGTTCTCATTCCAGACAACAGATATGGGTCTCAGTTTTGTTATCCATCAGGAAAATCATGAAGAGTACCTGCTGTTAGGAAGTGGGCAACGTATCACCCAAATACTGATCAATCTGGTTGGCAATGCGATCAAATTTACCGATCAAGGAGGCATCACACTCACCAGCTCGGTTGAGGGGAAATATTTGAAGTTCCAGATAGAGGATACTGGAATTGGCATGTCTTCCAAATTTATGGAGAGGCTGTTCCATCGCTTTGAACAGGCCGATGGTACGATCACACGCCGTTTTGGGGGGAGTGGTCTGGGGTTATTTATCTCACTCAACCTGGCAGAACTGATGGGGGGGACCATTATCGCCTCTAGTCAGAAGGGAAAGGGGTCGACCTTTGAGCTGGCTCTTCCCTATAAGGTCACAGATATTCCTGTGAGTCACCACAACCAATCCAAAGCCAGGGTGAAAGAGATTATACATTTTGAAGGTACTGTATTGGTTGCGGAAGATACCCCCTCGCTTCAAATGTTAATACGACGTTTGTTAGAAAAGTTGGGAGTCACAGTAACTGTGGTCGTAAATGGTCAGAAGGCGATAGAAGCTGCATTAAACGATCGTTTCCATTTTGACCTGATTTTTATGGATATGCAGATGCCTGTTATGGGAGGTATTGAAGCGACAACTACCCTTCGTTCATTAGGTTGCTTGACACCGATTATTGCCCTGACAGCAAATGTAATGGAGATGCACAAGAAGGCCTTCTATGATGCGGGATGTGATGGGTATGTAGCAAAACCATTTAATAAAGGAGAACTGGTTAAGACGTTGCAACAGTATTTGGCGGCTGAGAAGGTTGTAAATACGGGAATGCTTGAGGTGCTTCAGGATAACGAAGGGTTGATGACAATGTTCATGAGGGAGTTAGGGCGGTTTAGGCTGGAGTTAATTGAGGCGATGACAAAGAGAGACTGGTTGGAGGTAGATAATATTGCGCATTCGATCAAAGGAAGTGGTAGCTCATTTGGTTATCCAGTGCTGACGGAAAAGGCAAAAGATGTCTGTGATTCCTACCGTGAAGAGAGCTTAGAGAAGATCGAAGGACTGACAAAAATCTTCCTGGAAGAGTTAGAGAAAGTGCTCTCTTAAATAAGTGATCAGCCACGGCCTTCAAGTTCAGTTATATCATTTTCAGGAATTAATTCAATTCAATTCCAAAACGGGGCTCGCTCATTAGCCCCTTATGCTGCAAACCGCACTGTCTTGCAGGATCCGAGTTGACGGCTCTGTTAGGCATAGCTACATTTGTAATAACACAATAGGAGTTGGCTCTCATGCTCAAAGTTAAAGTTACCCAAATCGGAAATTCTATGGGTATAGTGCTTCCAAAAGAAGCACTTGCAAAGCTTAAGGCTGAAAAGGGTGATGTACTGTATTTGGTTGATGGACCGGAAGGCTTGACCCTGACCCCTTACCAGCAAGATTTTGAGAACCAGATGAGTGCTGCTGAAAAGGTTATGAAGAAATACCGCAATACCCTCCATGAGCTTGCAAAATGAAGGAACCTGTATGGATTTTGCAGGAAATTGTGATTTCTGTTCATCATATGCTACTTGCAGAACATGGCGGCGCACCAGGAATACGTGATGAGGCACTGCTTGATTCGGCATTAAATAAGCCACAGCAGCGTTACTTTTATGGCGAAGATATCTCAATTTTTTCTCTTGCTTCATCATATTGCTATGGGCTTGCTAGGAACTATCCATTTGTTGATGGCAATAAACGAATAGCATTAACCATTGCGGCAATATTATTAGAGGTGAACGGATACTCTCTGAATGCACCTGAACCAAACACAGTAATCATTATTGAGGAGTTATCTGCTGGCAAATTAACAGAAGATGATTTTGCTGGATGGCTCAAAGAATTCTCCGTTTCGATAGCCTAACGCCCGCCGAAACCAGACCTGCGAAACTGGGTGGATTGTGGCAAAATCGAGCTAATCGGCCAGCTTACTTTGAACAGTCTTTGGGAAACGCCCTGTGCGGACCCGCATGCAGGGTGTTGTGTAGAGGGCCGGGTAAAGACCGGCCCTTACCCGATTAGGCATTTTGAATATCCCAAACAATAGTATCTGAACTAAAATCTTGCTCATGTGGCCACAAAATTCCGTGATGAGCAGGACGAACTAGTTTAAAATAAGAAATATCTTTTAGTTCTTTGAATGCTTCACCATCCAAGTAAGGCTTCACATCAAAAACTCCTGAAACCCCACTGCTGGTTAATATTTCAATCTTGTAGTTTTCTAGTGGAATAGCTTTAACTATTTTATCCATTTTGGCAACCTTTAACGAAGAGGGTCAATTTTGAAAATTGGTTCACCTGCAATTGCCAGCTTCCAATCTACCATTAAGTCTTCACGATGAATTTCGACCCACGCCTGAACAAGTTTTAGTTTTGGTGGTGGTAAATTCCCACTTAAAACCTTTCCATCTTCAATAGATATAGATGCCTCATATTCTCCATACTCAGTATGGATATGAGGAAGGTTGTGTTTTTTATTGTCATGGAAATACATCAAGACCAAAATCCCATAGAACATTGAAATTGTAGGCATATTTTATCCTTTCTCTGTCATCTTTTAAGCATCGGTAAAGTCAAGCATCTATTTCAGGTACCTGATACCAGCATAGATCGAAGTTGCAACAAGCACAAGTGCAGGAATACTGCTTTTTCTCTCCAACATCTACCCGGTGGCAACACCAGCAAAGGCCCATGGCGTAGTTCCAAAACTCCGGGTATACAGCAGGCATTGTCTAATGCCTATCTGAAATCCCAAGGACTTTATGCACTGCGTGATGGATGGATCAAGCTTCACCATTCCAAATGAAACGCCCAGTGCGGACCCGCATGCAGGGTGTTGTGGGGAGGGCCGGGTAAAGAACGGCCCTTACCCGATTAGGCCCTTTCAACATACGCAATAGAAGAGTAAGGTTGAACATGTAATGCTGCTTCATTTTTGCGTGAACCCCAAAGGTCATATGCATTTTGTAAACGTAACCAGTGATCTGCTGATGGTTTTTTAAATACCAACTCTAGCCGCAGTGCCATCTCTGGAGTTACTGAGCCTCTTCCATTTAATACCTTAGATAAGGTTTTTCTACTAACATTTAGATGTTCTGCAACATCAATGATCGTTAATTCCAAAGGTTCTATTATTAGCTCTCTTAGAATTTCACCTGGGTGTGCTGGGTTATGTATAGCCATTAGTGGTAATCCTCATAATTAACAACCTCAGTATTTTTTCCTGAAAACCTAAATGTTACTCTCCAGTTTCCATTAACCGTAGTAAACAAAAGGGCCAGGTCTAGAATTGTAGTCATACAGTTTTTCATCCCTCTTGCTCTTGACGTGGTACAGAGCACCTTCGAATTCTATTCTTACGGGTCGTGACATACAGGATAGCTTATCCGAAAAAAGGCTGCATTTCTAGACCTGACCCCATTCTTGATCTGTGATCTGAACAGCCATCACTATCGATCTCACTGGCGGCATAGGCTACTTCACTCAGCTGCTCAACAGTGATGCCCTTTGGAATGGGGATACCGGCACGCTCAAAGAGCTGTTTGGATTGGTACTCATGGAGGTTCATTGGTCTGCTTCCTCTACTGTTTTATCGGTGGATGGTTTATCCGATCCTGCACTTCAGGTCAGGGGATGGGACTCTATGTTTAGAGGGGCATTGTAGACTGAGCGATAGAGCACGATCAATTTTATCTCTTCAATTGGCCTATATGTGGATTAACCACAGCATCCTCTCTCAATAGATCTATTTAATGGGTGGATCTGTTTATCTTATTAAGATGAGGGTTGTATGGCGCTCTCTTTTCCCTCATAATGCCGCTCGCAAGGAAATTGATATATGTCAATACTATATAGCAAGTAACTAATATATGTCAATTTTAGAGTGGCTTCATCAAGCTCTGCCTGAAGCTCTACATGGATGAACGTGTGTCGTTTAAACAAGGAAACGAAATGGACAAAATGGGGAAGAGAGGCGGCTTGATGGTGTTATTTGCCGGGCTTTGCGCGGGAGCGATGGATGCAATGGCTGAATATGGGTTGAACTTTCCTGACCCGGTAACAAGAATTGGTCAAGATATCTACGGGGTGCATATGTTAACCATGCAAATTGCCACATGGTTGCTGGTGATTGTGGTGCTGGTGATGGTTTACATCCTTTTTACCTTCAGAAAGAGCAAAGGTTACCAAGCCGATCAGCACTTTCATAAGAGCTGGTTTGGACGCTGGTCCTGGGTCATGGTGCCCGCAATGGTATTGATGGTTGATCTCACAATTGCTGGATCGGCTCAATCTACATTAGAACGTTTCTGGAATGCACCAAAGCAGTTTTGTAGTGATGAGGGTGCTGACCCTGAACGCTGTTTTGATATGAACGTCAAGGTGATTGGCCATCAGTGGTGGTGGGAGTATGAGTTCCCGGAATATGGGGTTGAGTATCAGGGGGAGTTCTACCCTGTTACGGTAGAGAGCCGCCCAACCGACGAGGCGACCGCAGGAGAGCACTATCTGCGTGATGTAGACAACCCCATTGTCTTGCCCGTAGGACGCACCATTCGTTACCTGAATACCTCGGCAGACGTGTTGCATGCCTGGTGGGTGCCTGAACTGGGATTTAAACGAGACTCAATTCCAGGATACGTTATGGAGACCTGGGCCAAGATTGATGCAGACAAGGTCGGGACATACCGTGGTCAGTGTGCAGAGCTTTGTGGAACCTGGCACTCGAAGATGCCGATTGTGATCAATGCGGTCACTGTGGAGGAGTTTGAGCGTTGGATTGAGAACAAGAAAAGCACGTTGTTGGCCTCATTGATTGAGGCGAATGCGGCAAAAGAGTGGACGATGGAAGAGCTCTATACCAAGGGTGAGGCGGCGTATAACACCAAGTGCTCTGCCTGTCATCGGCCAGATGGCGGCGGACTGCCTCCGGCCTTCCCGCCCCTGCGTGGCAGTAAGGTTGCACTGGGGCCGGTAGTGGATCACCTGAAGATGGTGCTGCGTGGTAAGAACACCATGCCGGCTTGGGCCATGTTGTCTGATCTTGAAATTGCCGCCATCGTTACCTACGAGCGCAATGCCTGGGGCAATGCAACGGGCGATGTGGTTCAACCTTCTGCTGTTCAGGCAGCGCGCTGATTGGAGAATAGGAAATGAGTTCAATAGAGAGTAGATACGATGATCTTCATCACCAGAGCGAACCGCATGAGCATGATCATGGCCCAATAAAGGGGTGGAGACGCTGGGTATACAGTACCAACCATAAAGACATTGGTACCATGTACCTGATGTTTTCCCTGACCATGCTCTTTTTGGGCGGGTTGAGTGCGATGGTTATCCGTGCCGAGCTGATGTTTCCCGGTATTCAGCTGTTGGAACCGGATCTCTACAATAATATTGTCACCAACCATGCGTTGATTATGATTTTTGGTGCGGTGATGCCGGCAGCGGCAGGGTTGGCGAACTGGATGATCCCGATGATGATCGGGGCACCGGATATGGCACTGCCGCGGATGAATAATCTGAGTTTCTGGATTCTGCCCGCAGCAGCGACCATGCTGATCCTCTCGTTTGTGGTTCCCTTCTTTCCAGGCGGTGGTAGCCAGATCAATACGGGATGGACACTCTACCCTCCGCTCTCCATCAAGGTGGGGATGTCAATGGATTTTCTGATCTTCGCAATCCACCTGTTGGGCATCTCATCGGTGCTGGCATCGATTAATATTATTGTCACGATCTTTAATATGCGCGCCCCAGGCATGAAGATGAGTCAGATGCCTATGTTTGTGTGGACCTGGTTGGTGACCGCATTCTTGCTGATTCTGGTGGTTCCTGTGCTTGCGGGTGGGGTAACCATGCTGCTGTTTGATCGTCACTTTGGAACCAGCTTTTTTGATGCGGCGGGGGGCGGCGATCCAGTACTGTTCCAGCACCTGTTCTGGTTCTTTGGTCACCCGGAGGTGTATGTACTGTTGTTGCCATCGATTGGTGTCCTCTCCATGGTGATTCCCACCTTTTCGCGTAAACCCCTGTTTGGGTATATGTCCCTGGTGGGCTCCATGATTTTCCTGGGAACGCTCGGTATGGTGGTCTGGGCACACCATCAATACACCATTGGCATGTCCTATGGCGCGGTGAACTACTTTATGATTGGAACCATTCTGATCTCGATTCCCGTTGGGCTGATGAAATTTAACTTTATAGCCACGATGTGGAGAGGGTCGCTCTCTTTTGAAACCCCGATGCTGTTTGCGATCTCTATTGTCATCATGTTTGTCTTTGGTGGCCTGACGGGGGTCATGCTGGCGGTCATTCCTGCAGATATGCAGTATCACGATTCGATGTTTGTGGTGGCCCATTTTCACTACGTACTGGTGCCTGGTGCGGTATTGGCGCTGTTTGCCGGGGTGTTCTACTGGCTGCCGAAATGGACCGGCAACATGTACAACGAGAGGCTGGGCAAGCTCTTCTTCTGGACCAATATCATTGGCTTCAATATGACCTTCTTTGTACAGCACTTTCTGGGGCTGGCGGGAATGCCGCGCCGAATCATTGATTACAGTGTGCAGTTCACAGAGTTCAATGTGATCTCCAGTGTTGGCGCATTGATCTTTGGTCTGAGCCACTTGATTCTTCTTTACATCGTGATTGACACGATTCGGGGGAAAAACAGGGAGAAAGCAACGGCCCAGGTCTGGGAAGGGGCGAAGAATAACGGTCTGGAGTGGGATCTCTCTTCTCCCCCCCCTTACCACTCCTGGACCAAGGCACCGAAGCTAGATGAAAATGCAAAATATGCGGGTGCATAAAACGGGGAGGTTAAAAAAATGGTGGATCAAACAGTGGATAGAGTAATGGATAAAGAAAACAGAAAAAATGGGCGTTTGGCACTGATGTTGGCGGGGCTGGCACTGTTGGTGGCACTCTCCTCCATTCGATTCTGGGAGCAGCTGGCGGCCACTGCGTTGCCATAGCGTGAGAGAGACCCATGAGTGATTCATCCACAACGCTGAAACAGAAACACCGTAAAACCAGCCTGCTCCTAGTGGGGTTGGTGGTAGGGATGTTTGGTTTTGGTTTTGCCCTGATTCCACTCTACAATCTCTACTGCCAGGTGACGGGGCTGAAAAATAGTGGGGAGATTTTTTCAGAGAGCAGTGCGGTGGCCGACCCGAGTCGTCAGGTGACGGTTCAGTTTGACACTACCGTTAATGATGGATTGCCCTGGAAATTCAAGCCGATGGTGCGCCAAGTTAAGGTTCATCCTGGCGAGATTAGCACGGTTAGTTTTCTGATCAAGAACCTCTCTGATGAAGATATGGTCGGTCAGGCAATCCCCAGCGTCACCCCCTGGTTTGCCAATGGGTATTTCCATAAGATGGAGTGTTTCTGTTTTGATAACCAGCCATTGAAAGCGGGAGAGAGTAAAGAGATGCCACTACGGTTCTATGTCTCTAATGATCTGCCGAAAGATATCTCTGTCTTGAATCTCTCTTATACCTTCCTGAATACCAGTAAAGAGTCTGCCGCGAAGTACGATACCGCAGGTATATAGGTAATAGATCGTCAAATTTTATAATCGATAAAAACAGTTGAGGAAAAAGTAATGTCCAGCTCCGTGTCTGCTTCAGATGACCCATATTATATTCCAGAGCCCAGTCCCTGGCCGATTGTGGCAATGCTCGCTATATTTAGCCTGTTGATGGGGGCCGCCTTCAGCATCAACGGTGTGGGGTTCGGCTCACTCCTGATCGTGGTTGGGTTTGTACTCTTGGGCTATATGTTCTTTGGCTGGTTTGGTGATGTGGTTGAAGAGAATATGAGTGGGAAGTATAGCGGTCAGGTGGATAACTCATTCCGTCAGGGGATGTTCTGGTTTATCTCCTCAGAGCTATTCTTTTTTGCCACCTTCTTTGGTTCGCTCTACTACATACGCAATATTTCGGTAGAGTGGCTGGGGGGAACCGGATATCTGGCAGCCACCCATGAGTTTATCACCAGCCAGTTTGTCTCTCAGTGGCCAACTGCAGGGCCATTGAATCTGGGCGGTAGTTTTGCATTAGTAAACACCTGGGGGGTTCCTGCCATCAATACGGCAATCCTGTTGAGCTCAGGACTGACCTTGACCTGGGCACACTGGGGGCTAAAAAATGAGAACAGAAAGCAGCTGATCCGTGGCCTGACGATGACCGTAGTGTTGGGGGTGATCTTTGTCATTATGCAGATACAAGAGTATGCCCACGCCTACGGGGCGCTGAATTTGACCCTGGAGTCCGGGGTTTACGGCTCGACCTTCTATCTGCTGACTGGGTTTCACGGCTTTCATGTGATCGTGGGCGCGTTGATGTTAGCCGCGGTATTGGGTCGCAGCATGAAAGGTCACTTTACCGAAGAGAACCATTTTGCATTTGAGGCCGCTGCCTGGTATTGGCACTTTGTGGATGTGGTCTGGCTGGGGTTGTTTGTGTTGGTCTACTGGATGTGATCTGCGAGAGCACTTGAGGCGATGATGAACCATCAATTGAGGGTAATTAAATGGGTTTTATGAAATTCCCCGTATTGTTAGTGTTAGGGCTGATTGTCCTCTCACTGGCGAGCGGTATGTTTTTACTGGCGAAGGATGATGGAAAGGGAAACCGTCTGGTGACCAGCCTGACCTTCCGTATTATTCTCTCACTGATTCTCTTTGCGATGCTGATTTTCGGGGCAATTTTTAACGTGATTGAGCCGAACACCCTGACCCCATCCGCAGTTCCGGCTGTGAAATAGTTCGGCTGTGTCACGATCTGGGTGGTTGGCCTCAGGGTTGCTGTTTTCATTGGTGGCTCTATTTCTCTGGTTGGGGTTCTGGCAACTTGATCGCGCCGCACAAAAGCAGCAGGCGGCAATAGAGCAGAAGAGTCGTAGTGGTGAGGGTCGATTGAGGCTGAGTGGTGAGGCGTTAGAGGCAGAATCGGCGCGTTACCGTGAGGTTGTTGTCGCGGGGCAGTTTGTAGAAGGGAGCCAGTTTTTGCTGGACAACCGTAAACATAAGCGGGTAGCCGGATATCATGTGATGGCTCCAATGCATATTGAGGGAAGTGAACGTGCGGTACTGGTTAATCGTGGATGGGTTGCTCAGGGAAAAAGCCGGGCAGAGGTTCCATTCATCGCGTTGCCTACGGGGCTGCTGCAGTTAGAAGGGGTGGTTCGAGTGCCAGTTTCCCAGGGTTTTCGTTTAGAGCAGCAGCCCGCTGCAGCCGTTCGGCTCTATCTGGATTTACAACAGATCAGCCAGATGATTGGCCTAGAGCTGCTGCCATTTGTGGTGCGTCAACAGAGTGAGGTGGAGAACAGTGGTGTCGGTGATGGGTTGATCCGGGCCTGGAAATTGGAGTCACGAGATAGTGACCCAGCCATGCATTATGGGTATGCCGTGCAGTGGTTTGCCTTTGCGCTGCTACTGGTGGGTGGTTGGATCGCTATTGTGCTAAAACAGAGAAAGGAATCTTCTGTATAAAATATGAATACAAGTAATGAAAAAGAGCAGGGACGAGGTGCGGGTCAGCTCCTCTTGTTAATGGCCGCCTTTGGTCTGCCGATGGTTGGCGCCTGGTTTCTCTATTTTAATCCAGACCTGTTACCCGGTGGACGCTCCAACCGTGGTGAGCTGGTGCAACCCGTTCACCCGATCAGCGATCAGGTTTTTTCAACGCGGGATGGAGCGACCTTCTCCAGCGCAGAGCTGAAGGGGTACTGGACATTAATGCTTTCAGCGGGTGAATCTTGCGCAGAGCCCTGTCGTAAACGGATCTATGATATGCGCCAGATTCGTAAAGCGATGGCAGAAAATTATGGTGAGATAAAACGTGTGGTGCTCTTCACAACCCCCTCTCCCTCGATGGAGACGGATGCGGACCTTACCTTCTCCGGTTTCATGAAGGCGTTTGAGGGAACCACTGTTATTGTGGGGGATAGTCAGTCGGTTTCAGCGCTGAGGGCGCAGTTTGTGCCAGCAGGGGACGGCTCAGTGGGACACCTCTATCTGGTGGATCCAATGGGGAATCTGATGATGCACTATCTTCCCCAGCAGCCTGCGGCTGATGTGTTGAGTGATATGGAACTATTATTAAAAGTAAATAAGTGGGGAGGTGGACATTGAGCAGTTTAGCCATTGAATCAACCAAAGTTGAGGCCACAAGCTGGCGTCAATATTATGCACTGACAAAACCAAAAGTTGTCTATCTGATTGTCTTTACTGCGCTGGTAGGGATGCTGTTGGCAACAAGAACTGGCATGCCCCCCTGGAACGTATTGCTATTTGGCACCCTGGGTATTGGACTGGCTGCGGCCTCTGGGGCTGCCATTAATCAGATTGTGGATGAACATATTGATGGCATTATGGCGCGCACCGAGAATCGCCCGCTACCAAAAGGAGAGGTGGACCGAAATGCTGCACTGACCTTTGCGCTATCGTTGGCGGTGATCTCCATGATCATGCTCACGCTGTTTGTGAATCTCCTGACCGCGTTGTTGACATTGATTTCACTGGTTGGTTATGCGGTGATCTACACCATGTATCTGAAGAGAATGGGGCCTCAAAATATTGTCTGGGGAGGGGCAGCGGGTGCAACACCCCCAGTATTGGGGTGGACAGCGGTCAGCGGAGAGATTCATACCGAGGCGCTGTTACTATTCTTAGTGATTTTTGTCTGGACCCCACCCCACTTCTGGGCGTTGGCCATCAAGCGCCGTGCGGAATATGCAAAAGCAGGTATTCCCATGTTGCCGGTTACTCATGGGGTACTCTTCACCAAACAGCAAATTCTGATGTATACCATAATGTTGGTTTCGGTTACTTTGCTCCCTTTTGTGATCAACATGAGTGGCCTGATCTATCTGTCGGGTGCGGTGGCATTGGGGGTAGGATTTCTCTGGTTTTCTCTGCGTCTCTATCGAGCCAAAGAGTCTGATCAGGCAGCGATTCAAACCTTTGCTTACTCCATTATCTATCTGAGTCTGTTGTTTGGCTTCCTGCTCCTGGACCATTACCTGAGAGTTGTGTTTCATTGGGTGGCGGGATGAGGGGTTGCTGTTATATTATATGGTTATTGATACGTTAAGGGGTGAGTGATGGAGCTGAAAAAATGTGCATTTGGGGTGATCTGGACCAGTGGCTTGACAGCCTTGGCCATTACCTTTCTGTTATTTACATTCTTTGATCCGGCAGATGCGGTAGAGACCTTCAATCTGAATGTGGAGCCAGGAACATTCCGATTACAGGTTTATGCCTTTATGACGGTGATGATCTGGTTGATCCTGAGTGCATCGGTTGCCATGAACTGTTTTTATCGTTCACTAAGAAGCAGTGCATGTGGGGGGTGTGGGGTAACCACCGAGGACGAATCCTCAAAGTAGTTTTTCGGGCGGGGTTCGGATCGATCTCCAGCAGACCAGAAGAAAGAGAACCCCTCCGGTTACCGCAATCAGCCCACCACTTCGGGTGAGGAACAGGCCAACCTGTTCGACAAGGCTGTTCATTGCCTCGCTAGAGACGCCGGCAGTCTTTCTCTGCGCCCCCTCACTGCCGGTAAGCGCAAGCCCGGCAATATGCATCAGTTGACCCAACGCATAGATATAAGGCTGAAGAGTGGCTAACCGTCCCTGTGGTGAGGAGAACCCCAGATGAGGCAGTAACCGATAGATCAACCCCATAAAGGCGAGCGTGATGCCGACAATCGACCCATGATAGTGAGCCGGGATGATGGTGTTGATACCCGAGATGAACAGGGCGAGGATACCCCCCGCTGCGAATAGCAGCAGTGAGGCATAGAGAGAAGCCTGGATGGGGGGGGCGGTGGGATCTCCACGGTGGTTGTTAAAGTGCTGTATCGATCCAATCAGCAAGAGCAGGCCCATGATGCCAGGGGCTACACCATTCCCGTATCTCATCAGTTGTGCAAACCCTACCGTAATCTCAGGGGCTAGTGGGGGGTAGTTCAGATAGAGCCAGGGCACGCTGAGTAGAGGAAGGGCACCGATGAGAACCAAACCCTTCATGGCGCGGCTCGATAACCAGGGCAGTAGATGGAGTCGGTCGGATAAGATCTTCCAACCAGTGAGCAGAAGCAGGGTGTAGGTGAACTGTAGAATATGTCCGGCACCCCAGAACAGGCGCTCAAAATAGTGTAGCCCTAGTGGGGTTTCAGCAAGAGCAATCCAGCTGGTCACCAGTGTGGCGATGGCGAGTAGCGTTGCGATAGCCGCAGCATCTGCCCCCCAATTGAGCTGTCGCGCTGAAAATAGGTGAAGAAGTGCCGTGAACAGCAGGCCGATCCAGACTAAAATAAGCCCAATAAAAAAGAGTGGCTGGTTGAGTACCGGGATGTAGTTGTTCAGAATCGGGTTGTTGGCTCCAAAGAGCGGAGAGATGGAGAGTAGACTGCTCCCTGCCACAACGACCCAGAAGGCCGCTCTCTTTTGGGGGAGGCGTGAATGGCCGTCTGATAGCGTCCATAAAAGCCCCCCAATTGAGAGAAACCAGATAAATACAGAGAGATCAACATGGATGACCAGTGCGGAACGAAAAAGATCGCCCCAACCCACTGCGGCATCGACAGAGATGGTTCGTAGCAGAACCAGAAGAATGGCGGTTATGCCGGGGATGATAAGAGAGGCGAGTGCCAGATAGAGCCAGCCACGAAGTAGCTGTCTCTGCTCGTTCTTGGGCAGGGGTTTTTGAAAGGAGTGGTTCATGGGGATAATTTTACTACGATCCCATCCGTTCACTGGATAGTTTCCCCACCATTATAGGAAAGTCAGTTTATATGGATATTTTACAGCGTCCGCTGGTCGTCCGAGTTGCACAGTGGAGTACCTATTTTGCACTGCTGGTACTGATGTTGGGCGCCTATACCCGCCTCTCTGATGCCGGGCTTGGATGCCCGGATTGGCCCGGCTGTTATGGACAACTGGATGTTCCTGAATCCACTGAGGAGCTAAAAAGAGCCGGGGAGGCTTTCCCGGATCAACCCGTTGAGGCAGAGAAAGCCTGGAAGGAGATGCTGCATCGCTATTTTGCAGGGACCTTAGGGCTACTGATCTTATCGCTGGCCATCCTCTCCTGGCGACGTCGTGCAGTGCCAGGGCAACGCTTGCTACTCCCCGCAGGGTTACTGCTGCTGGTCTGCTTTCAGGCACTGTTGGGGATGTGGACGGTGACACTACTGGTACAGCCGGCGGTGGTGACCGCTCACCTGTTAGGTGGTATGTTTACAACAGCACTATTATGGTGGTATGCGTTACGTCAGGGGGATCTTTTCCACACTGCAGAGGCGCTTCCTCCGATGTGGCTGATGCGCCGGGCTGCGGTGGGGGGGCTACTGTTAGTGGTGATGCAGATTGCGTTAGGTGGTTGGACCAGTACCAACTATGCGGCACTCGCTTGTATCGACTTTCCTGGCTGTTATCCGGGTAATCGCTGGCCAGCGATGGATTTCAATGCGGCATTCATCATTTTTAGCGAACTGGGTGTAAACTATGAGGGAGGGCGGCTGAATGCCGATGCACGAACCGCCATCCATATGGTCCACCGCTTGGGGGCCGTGTTGCTCTTACTCTACCTAGGGGGGCTGGCGTGGGGGCTTATGCGTAGTGACTCACCGCTTCTGCGTGGGATTGGCAAACTCCTGCTGCTGGTGTTGTGGATACAGCTGGGCTTAGGGGTCAGTAATGTCCTCTTCTCTCTCCCTCTCTGGGTGGCCGTTGCTCACAATGGTGTGGCAGCGTTGTTACTATTAACCCTGGTTACGGTTAACCACCTACTCAACCGGGAAATAGAGGAGGCTCTCCCCTGATTACGCAGACCAAGAACTATTTTGTTCGCCATACCATCGGGATCGTTCTGATGTTCTCTGGGGGTGGAGCTATCGGGCTGCTCTACCACAGTTACGTCAATGGCATCGATTTCTCTGAGTACTATGCGCAGCATATTGATGCCGCAATGGTGATCAAGTATGAGACCACGCTGTCGCACCTCTGGCTTGAAGAGATCCTCTCTGGAGACCGGCACGAGAGTATTGATTCGGTGCGTCACCATTTGGGCCGGAGTGAGTGGTATACCCAGGCAATGCTGTCAGGGGGCACAAATGAGGAGGGATATTTTCTGCCGATCCGGGAGTCGCAGATCAGAGATCAACTGCGGATTATTCAAAATAAGCTAAAGGCATTTCGTATCGCCCTTGAAAAGCGTTTTGTTCAGCAGGATGAATCTTTCTCAGGGAGCATGATCGATCAGATGTTCGACCGGCTGTTTATCGACATTCTGAGGAAGGCTGACCGGGTTGAATCCATGCTACGGCAGCAGTTGAAGGAGGCAACGGTGAGCTATCGTCAGATGCAGTTCATGGTGCTGGTGCTGTTGCTGCTCACATGGCTCTTCTCCTACTGGGTTCTTAAACGGTTCAATCGACAGCTGGTTGTTGAGAAAGAGCAGGCGAGAGCGGCGGATCTCGCAAAGTCTGATTTTCTGGCCTCAATGAGCCATGAATTGCGCACGCCATTGACCACTATTATTGGTCATAGTGAGTATCTAATCGAACAGCTTGGAGAGGCTGAGCAGCGTGCTTTGATCCGCGCGATTGAGGTGGCGGGAAAGAATCAGCTGGCGTTGGTGAATGATCTGCTCGATATGTCAAAGATCGAGTCGGGTCAATTCACCATTGATGACTCCCCGTATGATCTGGCACATTTGATTGAGGAGGTGCGGCAGATGTTTGCCACCCGGATAAGTGCCAAAGAGCTTGAGTTTGAGGTTGTTCAAAGTGAGGTACCCAAGTTTCAGCTGTTGGGTGACCATCAGCGGGTGAAACAGATCCTGGTCAATCTCATCGGTAATGCGATCAAATTTACGGAGCAGGGGAAAATCTCATTCCGGGTATGGATTTCCGCGGATAGGCTCTATTTCAGTGTGAGTGACTCTGGCATCGGTATAAGTCCTGATATATTGGAGCGTCTCTTTAGCCGTTTTGAGCAGGCGGATAACAGTATCAGTCGCCGTTTTGGTGGCAGTGGGCTGGGGCTCTTTATCTCCAGAAATCTGGCAGAATTGATGGGTGGTTCCATTGCGGTGGAGAGTCAGGTCGGGTCGGGTTCCACGTTTCAGCTTAATCTTCCCTGCCAACTTAGCCAGCTTCCACGGTTGACGGGTGGTCAGGAGCAGGATTTCAGACATCAGGTTATGGTCAGCCACTATAGTGGAGTGGTACTGGTTGCGGAGGATACACCAGAAATTCAGCAGTTGATCCGAAAAATACTGGAGTCCATGGGGATCATTGTGGTGGTTGTAGACCATGGGCAGGAGGCGGTTGAGCGAGCTTCTACGCAACACTTTGATCTGATCCTGATGGATATGCAGATGCCGGTGATGGATGGTGTTGAGGCGACTCGAGTGCTGCGTGGAGCCGGTGATCAGACCCCGGTTCTGGCACTGACGGCCAATGTGATGCAGAAGCATCGGGATGCCTTTCGTGCGGCGGGTGCCAATGGCTTTCTCAATAAACCGATTGATCTGGATCAGCTGAGGCGTGAGTTGAGCCGCTACCTTGAAGTGGTGGAGGAGGCAGAAGAGGGGGGAGCAGCTCCCGTCATGGAGACGGCTGCCGCAATGGAGGGAGGTGTGGTGGATGATGAGCTGATGCAGCTCTTTATTGAGCGGATGCAGGTGCTCAAGCTTGGGCTCTCCACGGCACTTTCCAACGAGGACTGGGCGGAGGTGCATGAGATTGCCCATATTATCAAGGGGAGTGCCAGCTCGTATGGTTATCCTGAGCTCTCCTATCTTGGCGCAGAGATCTGTAGTCTATATGATCGGGGGCATCTGGAACTGCTACCAGAGTTGACGATGGATCTGCTGTTCAAAGCCAGCAAGCTATTACACTAACCTGAATCCGAAACCTCATTTTCCAAGCGTCCACTCCTGCGTGATTTTGAGTAAAAATTCATCGATCAATTATCTCAAATCATCATAACGCCGCAATACTCGAGCCATTACCTGTACAAATGAGA
>Ga0233431_1001700_pt1 | contig 36043 bp, 46 predicted proteins | sample SI_118_April2016_FD_179867 | JGI IMG/M metagenome (GOLD analysis project Ga0233431, IMG submission 179867) | Seawater microbial communities from Saanich Inlet, British Columbia, Canada - SI_118_April2016_200_MG | ecosystem: Environmental > Aquatic > Marine > Inlet | place: Canada: British... | reverse complement strand
TGGGAAATTAATGGGAGCTGGAAATGGACCCATCTGGTTTTTCCAGCATCCCGAACCAACCGATGTTGAGAATGTGGTTGGTTAAAATTACCCTACCGATGTTGAGAGAGTATTAATTTCAAAGCCTCCTTATCTAAGTATAACTGGTATTCCCAGTTGGTTCTCAGTTTCTCTTTGCTTCTCAGCCATCTCTACAGGACCTACTATGTATGGTGATTTTACACCAGTTACGATAGCAATTACCTGAACCTTTCCTGTGTACTCTGGTAAGACACGAGCTCCCCAAATTACCTGAGCTTCTGGACTTAGTCTTTTACCAATCATCTCACCTGCTTCATTTATTTCTCTTAGAGTGCAGTCAGGTCCACAAATTACATGTATCAAAGCTCCTAATGCACCATTGTAATCAACTTCCAACAATGGATGATTAATTGCTTTCAATACAGCGTCCTTGATTCTTGATGAAGAGTCTGATTCACCAACACAAATTGCAGATACACCACCACATTTCATGATAGCCTTTACGTCTGCAAAGTCCAAGTTAACTAAACTAGGTACTGTGATTGTTTCTGTTATTCCCTTGATCATCATTGAGATCAATTCATCTGCTAATGCAAATGCTTGTGCAATTGGCATCTCACCTGCATATTCCAACAAACGTTGATTCTCTATAACAACTGCTGTGTCTGTTACTTGTCTTAATGATCCCAATCCATCTTCTGCTTTTTGTATTCTTGTTCCTTCCATTTTGAAAGGCATTGTAACAGCACCAATAACAATAGCACCCATAGATTTAGCAATTTCAGATACAACTGAAATAGCACCGGTTCCTGTTCCTCCTCCTAATCCAGCAGTTACGAAAACTAAGTCTGCTCCTTCCAATATTTGTTTCAACTCAGTTCTATTTTCCTCAGCTGCTTTCTTTCCTACTTGAGGGTATCCACCAGCTCCTAAACCTCTAGTCAAATCCTTTCCAATCAATAATTTCTTATGTGCTTTTGTAATTGCCAAGTGCTTTGCGTCAGTGTTAATAGCAACAATATCTGCTCCAGATGCACCCATTTCTGTCAAACGTGAAACAGTATTACATCCAGCTCCTCCACAACCTATAACCATTATTTTTGCTTTGTGCATTTGTAGGTTAAATTCATCTTCTACTTTTTGTTCCCAATTCACATCTTTCATTCCTTCCAATCTTCCTTGGTATCCAGCAGTTGCTGGAGCAGGTGCAGCAACTTTTTGCTGTACACCATCTTTATTAAACGCTCTGCTAAAAGCAGACTGTATTATCGAATCCATTATATATCACCTATTATTTTTTTGGACTGTTCGTGTATACACACGCGGACAACGTAAAATCGTATATGCTTTCGCATACCCTCTCAATACAAAATTATGAGCATGATCTATACCCTGAAGCACCAAAATGCTTTTATACTACAAGCACCAATACTTATCTAATTAGAACCAGTCTTTAGATTTCGTCAAAAATCTTTAAGATACTTAACAGTGATTTGTAAGAAAATCCGTAATGAACTGTTCGCCAAAACAGTTTGAGTATATTTGAATTCGCCAAAATTCATTTGTATACTACTTAATTTCCCTTCTAGGTATATAAGCATTTATCTACTCTAACCTATACTTTACAGAATTTTTTAGAAAAAAGAACATCAATTCAATTCTTTATATCCAACTTTAACCAATTCTAAATATGACAATTCTTTTCGGAACTTCAGGTCGACCATCTACCACATCAGGTAATACAATAAATGGTATACAAGAAGTTCACCGCCTCGGACTAGACGCAATGGAACTTGAATTTGTCCACTCAATATATCTAAAAAAAGACAAAGCCCCTTCTGTAAAACAAGAAGCTACCCTCCAAAAAGTTAAACTATCTTGCCACGCACCTTTTTACATAAACCTAGCTTCACCAGACAAAGCTAAACTCCGCGCATCAATGGATCGAATTTTACAATCAGCTCAAGTTGCTAGCTTAGCAGGTGCCCGAGATATAGTTTTCCATGCTGGTTTCTACATGAAACAAGACAAAAAAGCAGTTTTCAAAGAAATATACAAAAACATCCAATCACTTTCAACCCAACTTCGAGAACAGAAAATAAATGTCTACCTCAGACCTGAAATTGCAGGAAAGAACAGTGTCTTCGGATCTCTAGAAGAAATACTAGCTATATGCAAAATACCTCGCGTACTCCCATGCATAGACTTCGCTCATCTATACGCCCGCACTTGCGGTGGTTACAACACTCAAACACACTTCGAATCAATACTCGAAAAAATAGAAGAACAACTAGGAAAACCAGCTCTACAGAAAATGCATATGCATGTTTCTGGAATAGAATATGGCCCAAAAGGAGAAAGAAATCATTGTTTTCTAAAAGAATGTAACCTAAAATATCGCCAATTATTAAAAGCACTCAAAATATATCGCGTTTCTGGTGTCCTAATTTGCGAATCTCCTGCACCTGAAAAAGACGCAATACTTCTAAAAAAAACATATCAATCCCTCTAATCAAGAGGCTTAAAGAGATCTTTAAGATTCTGATTAGCATCACTCACTACTTTAACACCGTTATGTCCAAGCCCATACGGACACGCACCATGACCATTTGTACAAGTAAGATATGATGAACATGTGAATGAACCACTATCAGTACGTATTACTCCTACATTAAATGGAGGTCCTGAATAATTAGGACAATCTTTTTCTGACATAAATAAAAGATACTAAACTAAAGCTTTTAAAGAAAACAAATTTTAAGAAAAACCTTAAAAAAATAAAAACTTATAAACAAGTTTTATCATTAACTTCACCGTATGATACATCTTATCAAAAAGAGAAAATGGTTTTTAGAACCAACAACTCAACGGATCCTATTTGCTATTGCTCTAATAGCATTATCATCTCTATACCACGGACATTCAACACACCCACTACAAGACTGTCCTCACGAATATTATGGAGTACCTGGAGAAGTATACACGCAACAGTGTTCAGGACAATGGCAAATCAATTTCTTAGGAATAATCGCCAATATTTTTATTTGGTATTTGATAGCATGTGTAATACGATTTCCATATGAGAAAATGAAATTCGGAATATAACTTTAAAACCCAGCAAATCTAAGTAATTTCAAGGTGATGTCATGAATAATAATATTAAAATTAATGTTTCTTCAGAAAAAATAGAAAAAATTAAGTGTGACTTATTGGTTACCGGGCTGTTTGAAAAGGAAAGCCCATCCAAGCTATCTGGTTTAGACAAACTCATTTCAGGAGCTATTAGAAAATCTATCTCTACCAAAGAATTCATAGGTGAATCTGGTCAAACAAAATTAATAACTACTTTAGACAACTTACCATGCAAAAACATTCTTCTAGTAGGTTTAGGAAAGAAAAAAGAATTCACACAAGATAAATTAAGAAAAATTGCAGGAAATATAGCACGAACTACCAAAGATAAAAAATACAAAACAGTAGTAACTGATATAAACAGCCACGGTCGTTGTTCAACAACAATAGAAGGAATCATACTTAGCCTTTACAAATTTGAAAGAAAGGGCGAAAAGAAAAAAGAAGTAACCCCGAATTTCACTTTACTAGTTAAATCATCTGAAATCAAAAAATCAAAAGCATATATAGAAAAAACACAAAAAATATGCGAAAATGTTTTACTTGTTCGCGAATTAGTAAACTTACCAGGATCAGAATTAACTCCTACTGCCTTCGCTAACAAAGCTAAAAAAATAGCAAAAGGCAAAATAAAAATAAAAGTTTTAGGTAAAAAAGAATTGACCAAGAAGGGCTTCAACGCACACTTAGCTGTTGCTAGAGGTTCTCAAGAAGAACCAAAATTAGTAATTATGGAATATAAAAATTCTAATAAAAAACCATTTATTCTTTTAGGTAAAGGTGTAACATTCGATGCAGGTGGAATTAATCTAAAACCATGGAAATCAATGTTAGGAATGCAACAAGACATGGCAGGTGCGGCCACAGTTTTAGGAACAATAAAAACAATCGCAGAATTAAAATTACCAGTTCATGTTATTGGTTTAATGCCTCTAGCAGAAAACATGACAGGCGGTTCAGCTTACAAACCAGGAGATTTAATAAAATCATTTGGTGGAAAAACAATTGAAATTGGTCACACAGACGCGGAAGGAAGATTACTAATGGCTGATTCTTTAGGATATGCAGACACATTAAAACCAATAGGAATAATTGACATGGCAACATTAACTGGAGCATGTGTAGTAGCTCTTGGATATACAGTCGCTGCTATAATGGGAGACAAAAAAATAATCTCTCAGCTAAATAAAGCATCATATATAACAGATGAAAAAGTATGGGAGCTACCGCTTCTAGAAGAACATGAAGAAGCAGTAAAATCACAAATAGCAGATGTAAGAAATATAGGCGACCCAACTGTTGGAGCAGGAACAATAACAGCAGGCGCATTTTTATCTAACTTTACAAAATCACCATGGGTACACATGGACATCGCAGGAACAGCATGGGCACCTAAAGATTTCCCATACGCAAAAACAGGTGGAACAGGTTTCGGTGTTCGTTTACTAACTAGATTTTTCGAAAACTACAAATAGAAATTTTAAATAGTGTAAAAACTATTGATAAGAAGTGGTTATTATGATGTTTAACATTGTTAAAACCTCACAGGTTAAACAGCCTGTGAAACAAACAAATTGGAGAAGTATTTCACATGACTAAAAAATTTAAAGTAACTCAAGATAGAATTCAATGTATTGGTTGTGGAAGCTGTGCAGCTATGTGCCCAGATATTTGGGTAATGCGCGCAGATGGAAAGGCAGGACTTGTGGGAGCAAAAGAAGATCCAGAACTAGAAGAAATTGTAATTGATGAAACAAAAATTGAAAAAGCCCGAGAAGTAGAAAAAGCCTGTCCAGTAGATGCAGCTAAGATCGAAGAAGTAGTAGAATGAAGAAAATCAAAATATCATTCTATAAACATTTTCTCACACTAACCCACCCAAAGGTATATAAATACTATTTTGATTTCTCACATACATGCAAGAGCAATAACGTTTAAATACCTTAGTTCGTGAAAAATTATTATGGCAAAAAATGAATTGAACGACAAGATCGAAGAATTGAATTGGGATTTTGACGGAAAAAAAATGATAAAGGATTTGGATTTTGACTCATTTTCAGAATCACTGGATTTTCTAAATGAAGTAGCCTCAATAGTAGAAGATATAGGGGTACATCCAAAAGTTCATATAAGCACCGATGGAATAAAACTAACTCTTCCAGCTAGCGGACAAATAAACAAAGATCACGTCAATTTAGCAGAAGGAATTGATGATCTAGAATAAATGTTTATAAGGTTCGTATTCCCAGATTAAGTAGGTGATTTTATTGATGTTCACCATTTCGCAGATTGTTCAAGTTGAACAGCCTGTGAAACTAACAAATACGGAGGAATGTTTCACATGACTGAACAAATGAATAGAGATGAAAAGATCGGATTCCATAAAGGAGCAATTGATACTCTACTTAAAGAACGTCAAGAACTTCTAAAAATGGCTTCTATTGTTACCAAACTTACTGAAATGCATGTTTCTGCATTAAAGGAAATGGGAATTGATTTAACTCAACAAATGCAACAGGCACAAGAACAAGCTCCAGCAGAAGAACAACCAGCACAACCAACAAAGAAAACAAAAAAAACCGATGATTTTGGAAGCTTTTACTAACTTCTACCCAAACTATAAGTATTAAAACACTGATTAGTTAATACAATATTATGCAGGGGTCGCCCAGAGAACTTTTTTATTAGTAAAAACAAAAAAAAGTTTCAGTAAAAACAGTTCGGGTAACCAGGTCAAAGGCGCTAGGCTTAGGACCTAGTCACTTAGTGTGTACGAGAGTTCGAAAGACCTTTTTATTGGTGAGAACAAAAAAGCTCCACCAAAAAACCAAAACAGGTTAAGAAGATCTCTCCCCCTGCACCACACATTTTTATTGGTGAGAACAAAAAAGCTGTACCAAAAAACCAATGAAAAAAATCAAAAATAAATATGGCTGGGGTAGTGTAGTAAACCTTTTTATGGGTTCAATCAAAGAAAAAAGATTTATCAAAAATCCATAGGTTTGCACAATGGTAACATAAGGGTCTGTGGCACCTTTTTATTGGTGAGAACAAAAAAGCTGTACCAAAAAGAAGTTACAGAAAACCCTTGTCGTGGGTTCGAAGGACCTTTTTATTGGGTCAAACAAAAAAGATCCAGCAAAAAAAACGTAATAAAAAAGGTTAAGAAATCCCCGCCCCCGGCCCCATTTCTAAAACATAAAACACTACTCATTTTTCATCTACTAGAATTTCATCTTCTTCTGTCCACTGAGGACTACAAATAACCAAAATCTCAGCACCTTGTTCTGAATGTGCTTCATGGATAGTGCCAGGAGATATCATAATAATATCTCCCTCTTTTAGATTTTCAATATTCCCATCAATATTAACATTCAAGATACCCTTCAGAATATAGTAGAACTCAGTCAATTTATTATGATAATGTTTTTTCGTGGTTTTTGTTATTTTAATATGTGCAATATCCAACTTATCAAAATCTTTAGATTTAACTAATCCTCTCATTATTCCACAAGTTATCTTTTCAGGAGAAGTATCTCCCTTTCTAGTTACAACATGAGGCATAGAATCCCCATCAAATCTAAAGTACCTTTATAGTTCCTTTTTTGCTGACACCTAACTGAAGCTCGCCTCTAAATTCTTTAACAAATCCATTTGCGATCTCTAGTTTTTTACCAACTTCGACATCACTGCCTTGGTCTCCCCAAAGAGTTAACTTCATCTCACCTGAATCATCCTTAACCATAGTATTGATTAAAGTGACTCTAGTTCCGAATTTAGTTGAAACTTCTCTTGGATCTTCCATAGAAGCTATTTCTACTGTTAGATTTACATCGTTTTGCCCAGCTCTCAATTCACCGATATTCAAATATATCACCTGCAAAATATACGATATCCATGTATTTAAATACAAAATTGATGTACTAGTCGAAGGATTATAAAAACATGAAATGCACTGATAGGAATATGCCTAACAAAAAGCATTGATTTTTAAACATATCTAACTAATTTTTGATTATGATGAAAAATATATTATTGATTTTTTTATGTGTTATCCTTTTTAGTAGTTTTGCCCTTGCATATGAAAATGACATGTCAGGTGAAACAGTAAGTGAATCAGAAGTTCGTTCATATTCAGAGAATACAATATCTAAACTTATGGAAATGGTTGGACGTTCAGGTGATAGATTTCTTATATATGGACTATATGATAGTGATACCAAAACATTATCACAAAATGATGATATTTTAAATATTAAATTTGATGAAAATTGTGATATTTATGGACGTTATGGTAAATGTTCTGAACAGGGTAGTGGTTGGGTAAGTGTTACTGGTATTTTTTCATATGATGATTTTGAATTACTTGTAGAAGGTATGAGTATAGGGACTGAAGAGGGATTTAAGTGTAAATCTCATGATGAATGTCAATCAGATCTTTGCTTATATTGTCCTGGTATGAAAATGATTCAAGCAGGTTTTATGAATTATGAAAATTTACCTGAAAATACCAAGACAATCAAATTTGATGTTTCTGAAGGTTTTGAAACTCAATCAGTTTCTATGATTGTAATTAATCCTGCTCCAGATTATGGATATTGTGCAGGAGGTGGTCTTCAACCATATGGATTAAATCATGAATCTGTTAGAAATTCTGCTAAAAAAGCCCTTGTAGATAATGATGTTCTTGAAATTGGTGAACCTGTTTGGTGGGCAGATGAATGGGTAGATGGACATGAAGTGGGTCTTGAGCAACTTGACGGTGAACAGGGGAGTTCTGGTTATTGTATTGGTGAGTGGAATGATAATAAATACAAATGGGTAAGGGCAAGTCCAGGTGATGAAAAATATTTAGATATGATTAAAAATTATATAACAACGAGTGTTTCAGAAGAATATTTATCTGTTAATACTATGTTACGAGAGTTAAATATAAAATACTAAGAAGTTCTTATTTCTTCTATAATATTACCCTCGTTATTAATATACAGAATAATCTGGCATGGATAAGGAAGTTCTTCTGTTGTACAATCAATATTTGCTTGTTTTAGAGTTTCTTGTTTATAGTATGCATCAATAATATTGATTACAGTACCGTCGATAGTATTCTCATTCATATAATCGTTCGCTATCTTTCGTATATCATCTTCAGAGATGATAGATGTCTCTTGACAACTTTGAGTTACCTTATTGCATATTTCACCTGATTGACATCTACAGTCTTCACAACAGGCCTGAGTTTCAGATTCTTCTATAGAACAAATCTCATCACCACATACATCTGTCCTACATATTCCTATATTATCACATTGTTCATTTGGTTTACATGCACAATCTTCTATGCAAGTATTGCAGTCCTCAGTAGCACCACAAATATTATTACCACAAACATTAGATTCTTGTATTGTTTTCGGTGATTGCTGAACACAACCACTAATAAAGACTATCAAAACCAAAATTTCTATCAATAATAGTTTATTTCTCATTTTATACACCTGTAAATTTTAATGTCGGATCGCCATAAAGTTGAATTTCATAAATTACAGCATTATACCAATCACTCCACGACTCGCTTAGTTTTTCTTGTTTCATTTTTAGAACTGCCTTACCTACGGTTTCACCATTCTTCATTTCATCAAGAATTTTCATTAAAAGTTTTGCACTAGTTGTACCACCATAACCATATCTTGTATTTCCAATATATACAGGCGCTTTTTTATGAATAGATGCTAAGGCGGTGCTTTCATAAATTTTTAATTCAGGTTCCATACAAATACCTGTTGATAGACATGTATGTGAAATATCTATCGACCCACCAAAGCACGCAAAAGTCATAATAAACTTTTTACTGAAATCCATATCATTATATATTTGATTTCCTGATAGAATAAGATCAGCCACAAGTCCGGTTTCATCTTCAATACTAACAAAGCTTGTGCCATCTCCATGAGCACCAAAAAATATAAAATCAGAATCTTTTATAGAAGATAACATTTCACTTTTCTTCTTACAAGTAAAAGGATATATTGGATGAGATCCTTTAGCACTACAATATGGTGGGGACTTTAAACAATTATTTGTTTGTTCACATTCTGTTCCAAAAATAAACTTAGAAACATATTGTATATCCTTGTAAAGAAAACAATCACTACCACCACAAGCATCTCCTAAAATTAGTTTATTGTTAAAATTTCCTTTACCGTGCAATTCTGTGAGCATATTAATATAATCTGTAATACTTTTTGTGTTATCTATTGGTATTCTACCAAGTGATAAATCAGGTATTCCATCTAAAGTTATATCAGAATATATATCATCTGATGGTGGGACTGTGGGTATCTTAGCATTTGTTTTCGCTAACGGTTGTGGTATTGTATTAACACCACCGAAAATTAGTATATAATCTGGTTCTAATTTATAGATTATTTTATCCAAAACATTTTTAACAGATTTCCAATCACTAACATTTGCAGGTTTTACATTAAACAAGTCTTTAACTTTTTGGGAATCAACTATTATATAAAAAGAAGTTAGACCTTCTTCTAAAATGGTTTTTCTATATTCTTTCAAAACTTTATTATATTCTTCATCTGTTTTTAGCTCACTTGATGTTATTATAAGTACATCAGCCTTAATTTCTTGAGATGGTTCACATATATGATTTTCTGAACTGCAACTATATCCTTCTTCACAATCAAAATCTCCACAACAGGAATATAATTCACATTGACGATTTATTACTTCCCCACATTCACAAGATATATCGATACACTTTCCATTTTCACAGAGTTCATCTGATTTGCAATGTTCTGAATTTAGACAAACCTTAGAATCAGAATCAATTTCTATCGAAATTTCTAAATTCTCATTCCTTTCTTCAAAATCTAAAAAAGAAACACTTAGATTTAATTTAGTTGTATTTAACAATCCTTCAGTTTTAATTTCAAATATTTCTGATACCGATTGTTTTGCTGAAATAGATGAATAATTTGCATCAGATTGTAAAATTTTAAGTTTTGGTTCAGAAGAAGTTAATATGGCTGTTACATTCGAAGCACTCCAAGTTCCAATATTTTTCAAATAAATCTTTAATTTAACAGTGTCCTCAGAATTTATTTTATTATCAAATTCATCCACAAGTTCTAATTTATCAAATTCTAATTTAGCGAATTGTGATTCCTTAATAAATATATTTGTAGCGTCATAAGTTAAAAGATATTTTATATCATTTACTAGAGCATAAACTCTTGCTTCCGCTAAAGATAATCCGGGATTGTAGAAATTCATGTCCATGCTAACAGTTTCTGTTTCACCTGGTTTTAATTGAATACTTTTTGAAATTAATGAATCTAAAGAATTTATTGTTATTATTATATTTCCATCAATATCCCCTTCATTAGCAATTACAACAGAAATCGCATGAGTTTCACCAGCAACAATCTTTTCAGGCAAAATAAATTCTTTTATTACTATATTTCTAGGTAATCTCCCCATCTCTGGAAAACCCACATGAAACGAATTATAAGTTTCTAAATGAGTTGTTTCATCAAATAAGCCGGTATAAGTTAATATTCCCTTAATAACATAATCTCCCGGCGGAAATTCGGGTAGTGTTAATTCCCTTAAAATAGAATCTGAAGCTTTGATATCGCCTAATTCATAGAAAAATGCTCTTTTACCAATGGAGATGTTTAATGTAACATCCCTTGCACTAAAACTTATTTCCCTATTGATTATAGAAGCATTGACAGGGATTGTCTCATTCGAATAAAATATTTTATCAGGAATATCTATAGTAAATTCCAAGTTTACAGCTAAAACTATCAAGGAGATAAAAATAATTCCAAGTAGTGTACACATCAGTACTTTTTTCATCATTATCACTATGGTGTCGGTATTTCAATATCAAGAGTACCTAGTATATCTTTAAGTTCTTTAGATTCTTCAGGTGTTACATTTTTTTGATAGCATTCCCAATAAGTATTCTTATAATCTGATTGACATTTTCCCAGTTCTGAATATGTTAACATTAATCCCGAATACATGAAATAGTTTAAATAAATGAATACAATAAGCAAAACAGAGATCACTAAAAAAGTCCATCTAAAAACAGTACTATCCTTTTTGCTTACTTGAAAATAGACTCTGCTATTGTTTGCAACTAAAATTGAATAAAAGAAAATATATCCTAGTAATACATGAAATGAAGTCTGACCACTGAATGTCTGGATGTAATAAATCAAAAAAAGAAAAAGTCCCATTTCGATGATTTTAAAGATATAAATAAATTTCCCTCGAAAATTTAAAATTTTTCTCAATAAAGGATTAACTTCTGCTTTAGTACCCACCTTTTTAACAACATTTCTTGTTAGAATTAAGTCGGCTAGCCAGAAAATAAAAAATACTAAAAATGTTAAAAGAATTAAAACTAGCATAATAGCACATCATAAATTATTTTTTGGATTCCTTTCTTTTTTTATAAAAATACCAAATACCAACAACCCCCAACAGTGGTAGGATAATAATCAGAATTGTAGTAGTTGTTCCAATAGTAGTCGTTCCTCGTTCACATGATGCTTCTCCATTAATTATACTACAACTTTGAGTACAGGTTTCCAATATAGTTTCTTCTAATCCAATTGAAGAACATATTAATATATTTTCGTTATCATCACTACATCGTGTACCTCCAGGTGTACAAAATTGTTGTTGTTTAAATGAAACATCAACATCCTGTGTTACTTTTTGTTGTGTTAAAGTTTCTCTCATAGAAACTGTACAAGTTCCACTAATTATTTGTTCTGTTACTGTTTCTATTCCACCTGATATTTTTACAGAATAATACTTCATTGCATCTTTTTCAATAGTATCCCATATTGGTTCTCCAGAATTAAAAGGAGAATCACAAACAGTTTTAATTTCATATGACCCTTTTCCTTCTCTACTTGTTACAGTAATATCCACCTTTCCATCAAATCCTTCATTAAATTGTGAGGATGTCACACTTATTATTTCGGGTATACCAACTGATATAGATATTTGTGCAATTACTGAACTGGTTAATATCATTATACTCAAAAAGCAGACAATTAAAGAAAGGTAATTTATTCCTGTTTTTTTATATCTTAATTTTTGAATCTTCATTTTTTCACCTTTTTCTTTTCCTTTGATTTATGTTTAGTTTTCTTCTTTTTTCTCCAATACAAAAACCCACCACCTGCAATTGCAACGCCAGTAGCACCTACAGCAATGGTTTGATATATTTGTCCGGATGCTTCATCTGCTTTTGTATTTGCCTGAGTCATATGGACTTGTGTTTGTTCTAAACTAGTAAATGCATCTTCGGCATTTGCTAATAGTTCAGTTAAGCTCTCAGAAGTTTCTATAGAATTTATTTTTAATTCTGCTTCACTTAAACTCGTTTCAGCATCACTAGAAGCTTTCTGTGCGTCTATTACCAATTCATTATCTGCGCCATAGCTTTCAGATGCGCTTTGTACTTTATTTTTAGTTTGTTCTATATTTGCCTGTTTTTGTTTATATGCAATCTCTAAAGCATCTTGAATCTCAAATTTTAAATTTAATACAATTGTATCTAATCGGTTATCTGCTGTATCTGCATTTGTTTTTGCCTGAACAGCAAGATCAGCTGATTGTTCTGTATATCCTGCCTCAAATTTATTTTTAGCTTCTGATAAAACATCTTCTGCTTCGTCAACGCTTATTTTTGCTTCGTCAACAACAGATTTTGTAGTAGAAATATCTATACCTGATTCCTCAATATTCCTTAAAACATATTCCATTTTTGTCATTATTTCATTCATTTTTGAAACTTGTGCATTTGCAGTTAATATTGTTTCTGCTCCAACCCTTTTCTTAGAGTATATTGTCCATAGTGAATTATAGGCAGATGATGCCATTGTTTCTGCATCCTTTGCATAAGATTCAGAAGTTGTTGCTTTATCTTTAGATAATTCGTAGTTTTTTATTTCAAATGCCGATGTTGATTCCGTATAATAATCTTCTGCAGATTTTAATTTTGTTCTGGCTGTTGCTATATTTGCCTCTGCTTGAGTTGTATCCATACCTAAAACAGTAGCATTGCTGATTAAGTCCTCTGCTTCTTTAATACTTTTTTTAGTTGTATCTATTGCTGAATATGCAGATGATTTTTTATTTGATGCTTCTTCTGTCAATTGCTTAAAAACAGTTATACTCTGTTGTGCGGAGTTTAATGCTTCTGTGGCTTTCTCTGTTGCAATATTAGCAGAATTCTTTGCAGTATTAGCTTGAGATTGACCATTTATAGTATCACCAGAATCACATGAAATTTGAGCTGTTGATGATTCTGTTCTTGCTGTTGTCAGTTTAGCATTAGCTTCATTTAATTTCGTTTGTGCAGTTGTTATATCTGCACCGAGATTATTTGCCTCAGTTATTTTATTATTGGCATTTATTATTTCTGTTTCAGTATCAACTATTGCATTATTTGCATTTGATAAAGTAGCAACACATGGATTAGATTGATAATTAACAGTAATTGTACTGGTCTGTGTTAAAGAAGTCCCGCCTGACCAACTACATGTAACACTTGCTGTTTCATACTTGGTACCAGAACCTGTTGATGGTGTGGTAATACTTAATTTATAATTGGTATTTGATCCCCCAGCTGATATACTCCCAATTCCTTGATCACATGTAATAGACTCAGTCATCTGATTCTTAACAGTAATGGTTATGGTTTCAGATTCGCTATTTAATAAATCAAGAATAGTCGCTGAAGGCGTTATTGTAAAATCAATTGCTTTACAACTCAAAGAATACTGCCTCACTGACATTATACCCTCAGCACCTCCAGAATAATGATCTGCTCTAGCTTCAGAAATTTCTGTTGAATCTTTGCATTTATCTCCACTTAAAGACCAAAAATCGTAACATTCGAGTTGCAAATCAGTAGATCTTGTGCCTGACGTCGGCATACTAATAACTGCATCATAACTCTTAGTTTGGCTTTCCCCTATACAAGATGTAGTTAATTTACGTATTGATGAATCGTCACTTGTCCAGTACCAACATAATACACCACCAGAACCAGTATTTGTTATAGTATATTGGGTTGATACATCGCTCCCACAAGAAACATCTTCAATCGATGGATTATCATCTGGACCAGGAACAACGTCTATATTAAGAGCAAAAATCGTAGTTGATAAAATAAATAAAAACACAAAGCTGAATACTACAAAGTTCAAATTATCTAATTTCATAATCATTTACCTCCACGGATTACATATCTCACCATATCGGTGAAATCATGTTTAATAATCTCTTTTGATGGTATTAATAACTTTGTGATTTTACCAATATGATCTTCATATTTTCGTCTGAAATTTTTGAAATAGGTATTATATTCAGTCAAATTTTTAAAACCAAGAAAGGCACATGTACTCAAGCCTTCAGAACCTTCGCCATTGCCTAAGAATATTACATGAGAATCATTTTCCAAGTCCTTCAGCATCTTATTTGTTAATTTTTGGTTCTTAAATGATTTCCACTGGAAAACAACAATAACAAAAACCTCAACACCAATTTTATCTAAATCTATAATAGGTATATATTCAGAAATTATCCCCTCCCTTTCCAAATCTTTTCTTAACCTACATGCTGTTGATTTGCTAATACCAATTTCTCTGCATATTTGAGCATCTGTTTTGCTACCATCTTCTAGCAATGATACTAGAAACTTTCTTTTATTTTTTGATAATTTATCAATACATTGTTTCATAATATGTATTTTAATGGAACTAAAGTATATAAATGTATCGATTAATAGGATTTGTCACCATATAGCCTTTTAAAGGTGTATGAGAATGATATCCTATGCAAAAGTTAGCAATATTGGTTGTATTATTGATAGTACTTGTGGCTGGTTGTATCAATCAAACAACATACGATAATGATATTATTGAACTTGAAGAAATACGATTAAACTTAATTGGAAAATCGGCTGAATTGGGTACTAGTTTATCGAATAATGATATAGAAACAAGTAGAAAACTCATAAGTGAGGGTAAAATTATCTTAAATGAGTATATTCCGAAACTAGAGTACTTATGCAGTATTGGAATCGTTAATACTACTTTTTGTGAATATCAAAATAAATATTTCAATGATTGTATTTCTGATAGTTTTAATATTCTTTATGAATTTACATATCTTATGGAAAAAGAAAGTGATGTTATTTCTGGTAATGTTAGTATAAGTCAATATCAAACAGATTGTATAAGAATTGTATCAAAATTCAATATTCTATCAGAAAGGTGCAAAACTATACAAAATATTTATGAACAAGAAGAAACGATTGAAAAAATAGATATGGATGAAATGTGTCTACTTGATAATTAGATATGGATTTTCGAATTCTTTTATTTTTACCTATATCCTCTAACTGGGATTGGTTGAGCTTCTATTTCTGCTATTTCTCTATAAGCACTGGCTCTCATGATCTCATTAGCCATCTTAATCATTGCTTTTACAGTTTGATTCTTCATGTTTAGTTTATAATATTCACCAGAGCCAATTTTTCTGCTAGAAATAATGAAACTCATTTCAATCATTCTATCCCATATCTTCTCCATAGTTGGTCTAGCTACACCTGTTTCTTTAGCTACATGGGTTTTGGCATGATCTACCTCTCTGAAAATGATTAAATGATCCCATACTTTAGCCCATGGAGTCCCACCAAGAGCTTTTACAATAACAGATTCTGTTTCCATAGGTTTATTTGGGGGTTTTTGGTATATAAAGCTTACGTTTCGAGTACATTTTCTATACTTCATTCAATCAACTCAAATATTTCTTTAACTCTTTTTCTATTCAAATGCCATTGTTTGCCGTGTGGAGTGGGTTTCATTATTAGATAGCCTTCTCTCCTGAGCTGTTTGGCTGATTTCATAACCAATTTCTTTATTTCAGGTGCAAATCCTTTTTTCATAGTATCTTCTCGCCAGTGATGTTTGCCCCATACATCATGAGAAACCATTCTACGGAGAATCCGTATCTGTAGGTTTGTAATGTCTTTTTTCATAATATCACAATTCCGAGGTCATTATTTTCTGAGCAAGTAGTTTCCTGAAATCCTTATCTTGTAGAAGTTTGTCTATTATTGTATTAGCTTCTTTTTTCTCAATTAATTCTTTATTTTCAAAATTATTGTCGAGAGGAACACCACATTTGAAACAGATAGAATTTGTGGGTAAATTGTTTTCTTCACACTTAGGACATTTTTTGTGCATAAACTCAGGTTTTTTGTCTTCTTCGTTAACTTGAATTCCATTTACTCTTAAGATACTCAAATCAACATCTCTACCAGATAGATGGATATACGTAGAAGCCATCCTAGAACTTTGTGTCCATCCAAAATATTCTTTCATTTGTGCTTCTTTTAGATGACTAGCTAAATGTGTAGCTCTACTATGACGGAATAGGTGGGGGTGAACTCGTTTTTTTATTCCTGCTTTTTTTACCATCTTTAGAAGTATTCTTCTTGCTAGAGCATAGTTCATTATTTTTACTTTTGAAAATGTTGTCCATACTGGATTTTCTGGGTTTTTTTCAAATGGATAATTATTAATCCATTTTATTAGATAACCAACAGATGTTACTATTCGTATTCTTCTAACACCTGTTTTTCCATCCACTATTAGAACTGCTCCGTATTCATCAAAAGTAACATTTTTGAATCTCAATCCTAGAAGTTCTGCTATTCTACATCCACTTTCATATAATATAGCTACAAGAGCTTTGTCTCTTAAACTACTAGCCACGTTTATGAGCTTTCTGACTTCCTCTTCAGTTAGTAATTCATCGGGAACTTTATTGTGCATTTTGTGATGTCCTCTGATCCATCTTACTTCTGGTGGATATTCCCTATATTCGCAATTTCTAATCCAAGCATAGAATCTTTTGATTATAACTTTGGTATCCACTTTTGTCAATTCAGCATAATCAGATTGTTCTATTTTCACTACCGCTTCTTTGATATCTTCTTTTGTTACTTTATCAAATTGTTTATGATTCAATAGTTCAGAAACCTTTTTTAGCCTATAAAGATATTTGGATATCCTAGCTGAGGTTAATCCATTAGCAATACAATCTTTTCTAAAATCAATAACAAATTGTTTATTTTTTTTAGGAATATCTGATTTTTTTAGGGATATCAAAGCTAATTCTTCTCTTCGTTTATAGTTATGTGGGTCGTATTTACTCATAATTATACTCTCACAGGAATGCTACTAAACCACGTCTTTCCCGTAAAAGCGTCAGAATTAGAGTTTGGTGCGCCAACTGGTCGTGTCTATAAACTTCATAGATCGCTGTAAATTGATGAATATTGGGCAATTATGATGTGATTTAAAGATTGGTTCATATCTTGGATTATGAATAAAGATCGAAAAAGGGTATTTTCTGAAAATCGTAAAGCAGATCCGGATAATCCATACGATGGGTGTGTTGAGGATGGGTGTAGTGGTAAATATAATTGGGATTTTCACTATAAGAATTATGTTTGTGGAACATGTGGTATTGCTTATGATGCTTTTACAGAAACGTTTGTTGAAAGAAAAAAAAATGATGGAAAAATAATTGAAGAAGTCAAAAAACAACGTGTTCCAAATTATTTTAATAAGCGTGATGATGGTGGATCTGAGTTTCCTATTCAAAAAGGACCATATAGAAAGCTTTCACAAATAGATTCAAAAACAAGACGTCATAATTCTTGGAGTAAAAATCAACGTGATAAAGAATTTAACAAAGATTTTCATGGTTCAACTATTGAGGAGTATTGGAATAGGAATTCCACTGGTTTAAATGAGCGTAAAAAATGTGAACTTATTCTTGGGATGAAAAAACATTTTATTCTCAGGGAGGCTGTTATTACGGATACTCTTTATGAAAGAGGTTTATTTACAAGTGCTGGTCGTTCTATGAATTCTTATCATATTATGGAGAAAAAAGGTAATTGGATAAAAAAATGTTGGAATAAATTTACTAAAGATGTTGATATTCGTGGAAAAGAATTCTTAACAGCTAAAAAAATAATAAAAGTTTCTGAATTGGTAAAGGAAAACGAATATGATGTAGCAAGAATATTAGAATTTCAAGGACTTCTCACTTATGGTCGTAGATTTGTGGCAATTTATTCAAAGATTGAATCTGTTAGTTTTTTACACCCAACTATTGAAAAATTTAATGTAGATGGTCATTTTGAAAAATATTATGAACTTTTTGAGAGTTGTGAAGAGCTTTCAAAAATGAGTGGGGATTTGGTAAAACCTCAGTTTTTTGCAAAATATGTCTGTGAAACTAAAAAAAATATTCATTCGCGAGAAGTTGCCTTTAAATTTGGTTCTTATAAAATAGCTAAAAAAATTCTTGAATATATCCAAACCGGGTGCTGTAGTGTTGCGAAACTTAAGGAATTTTTTAATGCCAGTGATACAGCTATTTTAGACGGGATTACTATGATGGAAGAATCTAATGTTGTTAATGGGTATAGGGATGTTTTATTATTGCCTTTTGGTTCTCACATAGAATCAAAAAAATCAAATAAATATGTTTTTTTATCTGATGATTTAACTATATTTGAAAAAATTCCTGATTTTTTTATCATTAAAGCAGCTTTGGATGATGGTTTTGTTCGTATAGATAATTTTAAAGATTTTTCTGGTCTTACATATAGAGGATCTATATCACATTTCAAAAAACTTAAGAAAAATGGATTTCTTGATATTGACATTAAACAAAGACATACTGGTAAATGGCTACCAACCAAAAAGGCAGAGAAATTTTACGAATCTGTAAAAGATGGAACTTTCAAAGGATTTGATTGGTTAGATTCACTTGAATTTTAGAATTATTGTTGTTTTATAAAAAGGGCAAGTGGTGCGCCAGCCGAGACGCGGAAAGAAGTTTCACTGGTGCGCTCACTACTCAAGTAATGGTATCATATCATTAATTCTTGTTATATGAGAATCCAGAAGTTTTGGTAATGTTTCAATATTTTGGTTTAGGGGATAAATTATTTTATCTTCGTTGACATTTCCAAAACGAGCATAAAGTTCCAGAACGTCTTTACCATGGTTTTCTGATAATCTAAGTTTTAATAATCTCCAACCATCTTTCAAAACTTTTCCTCTCATATTATTTTTTAATATGCCAAAACCAAGTCTTATAAGTTTATTTCCATGTTTACGATAATGGGTATCGAAAAAATTCCTTTCTGCGTCTTTATATACGCTTCCCCATAACATAGCTTCTCCGTAAACATAAGCTGTTGGTTCATCTGGACGTTCTTCAGAAGCAGCTGTAACATAGTGCAGTATATCTTTTTCCATTCCTCTCAATATTAACAATCTGTTTTTTAATTCTTCTGAAGCTGTAATATCAGAAATATCGATTTTGGCTTTAAGATATGAAAATTGGTTACTCATACAATCTTCTTCAATATATGTTCTTTTCCCATAACGGAACCATAAATTAAGATTTTTAAATTCTCCTTTTGGTTTAGTATGTCTTTTTGGTTGATGATTAGAAGTAGCTCGTCTTTGTGCTTGCCATTTACTCCATTTTCTTGTCATTTCAAAATAATGCGTTAGTTTTTCTTCTGTATCAAGAGTATGTGGATATTCGCCTTCGTCATAATCTTTTGAATCTTTAGTCGTTAGAACTTGTTTCTTTTCAAAAGCCCCGCCCCATTTTCCTATTTGTGCATATTGTTCACTTCCAGGAATTTCTCGATATAACTGTAAAACAGGATGTGTTGATTTTATCATATAATAAATACATCACTAAAACTTAAATACATATAATATTTTGAGGACTTCTTTGAAAGAATTTTTGGTGCGCTAATCATCGCGTGGTGCGCCACGGGTGTAAAAAGTGAAGTGTTGAAAGGAGGAGTTTTAGTTTTTCGCTGCCGTTTTTGAACCAGTTTATCCAATAAAAAGGGCAAGTGGTGCGCCAGCCGAACGCCCTAACCAGAATTTGATGCTTATAGGATAGTGTCTTTTTTGTAGCTTATATTTAGTATATGTTACTTGTTTTATATAAAGATTTTTATGATCGTTATGTATGACAGTCCACGAAACTTTATAGTGAATTACTATTGGAAAACAACAAAGATTTTACAAATCATTAAAACTAAACACTTTCGCAGGATCTCGAAGCGTATTTTTATACACACTATTTCCCTGTTCTTGCTCAAGCAAATAGAAAAATGCTGAACCCTTTACGTGTCTTTCTGAAGAATCAAAAGAATAATAAAAAAGTTTATTTATTCCTTTGAAGATTTTACCTGTCGCAAGCGTAGTTTTTGGTTTTTGATCGTTTTTTTTACAATACCATTTATATGTTTTTTTGAGAACAACCAAATCGATTTTTGAAGATCCATATAAATATCCATCATTTCCCGTTTGCTCAAAATGTTGCTTACTTACTACCCGCTGAACTCCTTGAGCATGACCTTCATGAAAATAAACAAAACTTTTATTTTTACCTGAAAACACACCATATGGAACACCATTTTTATGAAGAGCATGATGATCAAATTCATGTGCAACCGTAGGAATTAATACTGCTTCAGGATTTCTACCCAGCATCATTTTATTTTTTTTAGGATCATACATGCTTCCAAGAGTTATCATAGCTCTTCGACTAACATCACCTACTATAACATGCATCGCAGGTATAGAGAACTCATGTAAATTTACATCAACTATTCCAGATAAATACGCTAACGAATATAATCCAACATAAAACAAAGCAGTTCCCTCTATTATTGTACTACCAACAGCAGGAAAATTAAAAGAAGTATTCATTTTAATTTCTAAATCTGGAATATTCGGTGAGACACCAAGTAATGATGTAATATCCCGTTTCAAATCGAAATATACTCTTCCTAAATTAATTTCTTCAGGTTTTAATCCAAAATCCATTTCACCATTTAATTTAAGACCCTGAAGATCAATAAATTGAGCCTGTTCATTTTCAATAGCATCTTCAATGCGAGAAATATCCATTTTTAGCAATTCTTCCTCGATTTGAGAATTAGAGAAATTATCAACTACATATCGATTTATTGGTTTTTGTTCTTTTTTTCTAAACATAATAACATCCCATAATTATTTTATCTAATCATTGAACACAAATAAAAAGACCAATCTTTAAATATCACTAAAAATCAAGAAAAATATAATATTGATCATTTAATCTTGATCCCCTGAAACGGCACGATATCTATCATGCCTTCTTCTCTCATATCGAATAGTAGTTCCCAGCAGTCTTTTTTGTTTATGCAAAATGTGCTACATAATTTTGAAAAAACCCGCGGGAAGCGAATTATACCACTAGAAAATTTATTGAGGGTACTTAAACGCTGGATTGCTAGGTTTTCTAATTTCATGATTTTTCCTCCGTTTTTCTTCTACTATTTTCATTACAAATTTTACCCATTTCGGAGTATCTGCCTCAGATGGCATAAGTGCTGAAAAATTACCATCTGAGGATGAGTGATTAGCATTTTCTCCGATTGAATTTCTCATATAATATGATTCGTTATGGATCTTGATACGTCTTTTCATACGAGAAAAAGATAGTGTCTTTTAAATTATTATTAATCAGATAGAAATTTCGGTATGTTATGTGGGTCGTATTTACTCATAATTATACTCTCACAGGAATGCTACTAAACCACGTTTTTCCTGTAAAAGCACCATATTATGGTTATGGTGCGCCAGCCGAGAGTTCCTTACCGTTTTTTTGGTGGAGCTTTTTTGCTCCCGAACCAATAAAAAGGTCCTTTGAACTCGGGTCACAAGCTTGGCAAGCTCGCATCCTGGCCACTAGACTACTGGCGCATAGAATAAATCTATTTTAGAATTAACTAGTCAGATATTTATATAGTTATATGAATTGACAAGTGCACCAAACTTACTAAGAAATTTACTTCGTCTCAACACAATTATCCCTATCTTCACGTTCCCACTCACCATCATCACAATATGTGCATGAATGTTCCCCATCACTATAATCATATCTTCCATCATCTGTTTCACATTTAGATTTAAATTCTGCCCCATCTAGTTCTGACCATTCATCAAAACCACCATATAAACTTGCATCAGCTTCTTCTTTTGTCATACCAGCCAAATCACATTGTTCCCCATGAAATGCGCATTTACAAACAGCTGCATCAACAGAAATACCACAATAATCATTTCTTATATCTTTACCATAAGTAACTGTACGTTCTGTTGCACAACCTGAAACTAGAAGAACTAGAACTAGCAACAAAACTAATTTTTTCATGCATTATATTTAGATTCGGTATTTAAAAACATAACCGTTGATCGTGGATATAACTTCTTGCAACTGACACACCAAAACTCTTATATACAACCAAAACAATTAAATGATATAAAAAATACTTTAAGATAAACAATATAGGTGAATATTATGAAAAGAAACATTAACAAAATACTATTACTCACAAGCATCGTGACATTAGGTATTACCACACTAACTTCCATACCTCTAATTATTAATTACATAAACGGAACTGATGCACAATTCACTTTAGTCACAGATTTGCACGTATGGCTTGGTGCAATATTTATAATCTCAACATTAAGCAGAATAATACTAAACAGAAAAATTCTTACGAATATGCTTAAGTAACTTTGAATAGTTATTTTTTAAAACTCATCTAGTGGTTTATCTGTAATAGTATATCTCATACCTTTTCTATCTTTTCTAAAAGAAACATAACCATGATCTTTGAGTTTAATTAAATGATAAACAATAGCTCCAAGTTTTTCAGTATGAAATTCACCCCTAACATCATTAAAATGACAATTTGGATTATCAGCAATATATTTATAATATTTTAATTGATCTTTTATTGAATTATCGGATATTGTTTTAGAAGCCATAATAAAAAATAGGTACTAAGAAATAAAAAGGTGTTAAAAAAAACCAATCGGCTGGGTATTATCCTTATTTAGTCCAGCCAAGTTTTAAAATTGCACCTAACGCAACTATGAATCCACCAACACCAAAAGCAATTGCTAAGTGAGCTATGAATATTCTAAGTGCTTCTGGTAATGCAATATATGATGTAAACGCTAAGCTAACAATCATTATAGTTGCACAAGCAACCATGAACATTAACTCCTCGTTCTTTGTGATATTGTCAATTGCAATTATAGCTCCAAGAAGTGCTATCAATAACAATGGTATGTTTGAATACACTTCAGGTATTACAAACAACGAAGCCACTGCTGAGACTATTAATATAGCCAAGAAAGATAGACTCCCCATATTTAATTTTACTTTTGTTGAGTTAGTTTTTTCGGTTTTTTTAACAGGCTTTCGCCTTATTTTTCGTCTAACCATAATGTTATTTTGTTAAACTTGTTTATAAAGTTGGTTAATCATCTAATAATCAAAATAATTATTAATAAAATATTTTTTTCTATATAGTTTTTTTCATTCTCGTTTTTTGATTAAACTTTTTTGTATACTTACCCCATAAAAAGTTTAAAGTAACCTTTAAATACATCAAACAACGCTATATCTTATATTCGTAGACAAAATAACGCGGTGATGCTGTGTTATATTTCTGTTCGTAGGACCCGAGAGAGCATTAGCTTGACTATGAAGGGTTCTGTTTCCAATCTACGTCAAAGATGAGATCGAGAATATAATTTTCGGCTGATGTTGGCGATACTCTGTGCAGGGCAAAAAATGTGTTTTTCTCCAAAATTCCGGTTGATCCTGCCGGAGATCACCGCTATCCGGGTTCGGCTTATCCATGCGAGACGAGAGGGGTTAAGCCCTCGTCGTACTGCTGAGTAACACGTAGTCAATCTACTCTTAGGTGGGGAATAATCTTGGGAAACTGAGGCTAATACCCCATAGATTATAGATACTGGAATGTTCTATAATCCAAAGCTCCGGCGCCTAAGAATGAGACTGCGGCCTATCAGATTGTTGTCAGGATAAAAACCTGACAAGTCTATAACGGGTAAGGGCCATGAGAGTGGATGCCCTCAGATGTTTTCTGAGACATGAAAACAGGGCCTACGGGTCGCAGCAGGAGCGAAAACTTTCCAATGCGTTAATGCGTGAGAAGGGAACCTGGAGTGATTACACTTCAAGTGTAATCTTTTGTTTAGGCTAAAGATCTATTCGAATAAGGAGTGGGCCAGACAGGTGCCAGCCGCCACGGTAATACCTGCGCTCCAAGTGGTGATCATTTTTATTGGGCTTAAAGCGTCCGTAGCCGGTTTAATAAGTTTCTAGTGAAATCCTGCAGCTAACTGCAGGGCGTGCTGGAAATACTGTTAGACTTGGGACCGGGAGAAGTCAGAGGTATTCCATGTGTAGGGGTTAAATCCTTTAATCCATGGAGGACCGCCTGTGGCGAATATTTTGAGTATTGAAAATTATAAGCACACAAAATATTCCATAAAAGGCGTCTGACTAGAACGGGTCCGACGGTGAGGGACGAAAGCTAGGGGAGCGATCGGGATTAGATACCCCGGTAGTCCTAGCCGTAAACGATGCCCGCTTGGTGTCGCGTATCTTATGTGGATATGCGGTGCCGGAGCGTAAGTGTTAAGCGGGCCGCCTGGGGAGTACGTCCGCAAGGATGAAACTTAATGGAATTGGCGGGGGAGCACACAAGAAGTGGAGGCTGCGGTTCAATTGGATTCGACGCCGAACAACTCACGGGGGTTGACAGCAGTATGATGGTCACTCTGAAGGGGTTACCTGACGCGCTGAGAGGTGTTGCATGGCCAACGTCAGCTCGTACCATGAGGCGTGCGCTTAAGTGCGTTAACGAGCAAGACCCACGCCGTCATTTGCTATTATCTTCTCCGGAAGGTAAGCACCATGACGGGACCGCTGGTGATGAACCAGAGGAAGGTGTGGACAACGTTAGGTCCGTATGGCCCGAATACCCTCGGCTACACGCGGCCTACAATGGGTGGTACAATGCGATGCAATACTGAAAAGTAAAGCTAATCGTTAAAGCCACTCTTAGTACGGATTGAGGATTGTAATTCATCCTCATGAAGCCGGAATTTCTAGTAGGCGAAATTCACTATATTTCGCCGAATACGTCCCTGCTCTTTGCACACACTGCCTGTCAAGCCATCTGAGTGAGCCCCTGGTGAGGCTTTATTTTCGGGTAGAGTCAAACCAGGAGCCTGCGAGGAAGGCTAAGTCATAACAGGAGTGTAGTTAGAGTGTTTCATGAAATGATTCTCTGAATAGGCAGAATGAGATTTAAAAAAATCAATGATTAAAATTGAGGTGAGAAGATCAAAACTACTTTTACCTAGCTATACTTCTATGAGAAGGTAGCCGTACCGGAAGGTGCGGCTGGATCACCTCCTTAATATTTTTCCAGTCTACGAGGAAAAATATAAAAAGGAAATCGTGCATTAGGGACATTTAACTTTACCAATTAAGTTAAACTTACTTTGTACAGAGCGCTAACACATCAGTTGAGAAGATTTTTTCTTTTCTTTATTGAATTAGCTTCAGCTATAGCTTTTTAAAATTGAGAACATAATACAACTCATGCCAGTTTTAATAAATTGGAAAATTTGTGATAATTCTATAGACTGTAATGGTATCGGAACCTGTCCAGTCAAAGCTTTCCAATGGAACGCAGAAAAGAAAACATTATTTATTGATAAAGAAAAATGTACTGATTGTGGAGCGTGTGGAACCTGTTGCCCAGTAGGTGCAATTCGCTTTGCTAAAACAGAAGAAGAAGCTAAAAAAATTCAAAAAGAAATAGATAACGATCCGAGAACTGTTTCTGATTTATTTGTTGACCGATATGGATCAACTCCTATAAGCACAGCCTTTCTAATTCCTCAAGAAAAATTCGATACTAAAATGATTGAATCTACAAAACTTTGCGTAGCAGAATTTTTCAAAAACAATACAATAAAATGTTTAATAAAATCAATTCCAATGAAAGAGCTTTTCCCACACTCTGACATAAAATATAGAAAAGTTAAAATAGAAAATGATTCTATTCTAAAAAAATATGAAATAAAAATATTACCTGCTCTGCTTTTCATTAAAGATGGGAAAGTTCTCGGCAAAATAGAAGGCTATTACAATGTAGATAAAAAGGAAGAACTGCTGAAAAAAATAAAAGAAATCACTACTTAAGAATATCGCCAAACTCATCCCTAATACGCTCTAGAATTTTCTTATAGCTAAAAGCTAGGTTCTCTTTAAGCGCCTCTTCAATAGTCACCCATTTGAATTCTGAAATCTCATCTTCCTGAATTTTGACTTCTCCCCCAGAGTATCGCGCAACAAAAATATGCACAACTGCAAAAAAGTCCATTTCAGGAAAAATTTCTTCCTCATAAAAAAGAAACTTAGGATTTTTTACTACCAATCCACTTTCTTCTTTCGCCTCACGCACAGCCCCATCCACAACAGTCTCGCCAACTTCAACATGTCCACCAGGCACACACCAATATCCCTGGAATTTATATCGATCACTTTTACCAGTGACCCGTCTTAAAAGAAGAATCTTCCCATCTTTAACAATAATCATTCCTGCTGATGTTCGAGGTGTCTCTGGCATGAACATATTTATATGCTTAGCAGATATAACCTTTGTCATGGGCTCGTAGATCAACGGAAGATCGCTACCCTTGCATCTACAGGTTTGCTGGAAATTCAGTACACTTGAAGACAGAAAGGTAGAGGTTGCGGGTTCGAAGGACCTTTTTATGGATAAAATCGGAGAAAAAAGCTCCAGCAAAAAGGACTAGAGAATCCCGTCGAGTCCACCAAATAAACTTTTTATCGGATCGAATGCAAAAAAGTTTAATCAAAAAAAAGCTGTACCAAAACCGGAAAAGATTTATCAAAAACTAAATTGTGATTCTCATGAAATGTCTAAAATGCCAACACACGTGGAAAAGAACTAGCTGGAAAGAATATATCAGCTTCTTATCTAAATGCCCAAAATGCAAATCTAGAATTTTACTGAGATATTAATTTTTTCGCGAGCGTTTTTTGCTCTCGAACCAATAAAAAGGCTCTAGGTATTAATCAGCTGTCTACCTATAGAGATAGCAGTATCCTCTGCACTTTATGTTACTGAGTGAGCCCCCATTAGTTTACTGTGGTGCGTTGAACACTACACCTGTACATCCACAGATAACTGATTTACAAAATCGCTGGAAATTGTCAGTGTATGCTGAGTCAACTTTAATATTATCCAAATCTGTTAAATCATCATTAACAACTTCAACAGCATTTGGATATTGCATTGCATATTTCGCTTTACAGTATCTATCCAAAGTTTTGTAGTCACCATAATCCAATTCTACTGAATCAAGTGAAACATCACATCTCAAAGAATTCAACTCATTACAAGCTGATCCTTTTGCTGACATTTCAACTACAATTGAAAATGGTCCAGTTCCTGCCATGTACATTGCTATTAGCCCTAACATTACTAGAACAGCTATAGCAATAACAACTAATGTATTTACTGGCATCTCTAATCCTTTCATATTCAATAATTGAAGAAACCTGTATATAAAACTAATTTTTAGCAGAAGATCACAATCTCAAATCATCGCCTTAACACCCTTATACCCATAATAAACCATCATAGAACAAACAGCAACATTAGCTATAGATATCAATTGGGAAGTAGTCTGAGTAACGCCAACATTATAAAAAAGAAGTATATACAAACTTCCCAAAATTGCCAAAATCCCATACCCAACAACAGTATGAAACTGTGCATGACTCCTATCAATTATTTGGAAAATCGAAAAACTAGAAAGCCCCAAAAACAAAAATACCCAAAGCAAGAAACCCACAACACCCAACTGCGGATCAGCAAAAACATACCATAAGAAACTAATCACTATAGAAGCCACAATCAATCCTATAGATATTTTTCTAAGTTTTCTCACATATAATATAGGGACTCACTAGAATAAAAGCATAGGCATTATTGATTTTTGGTACAAATTTTTTACTTAATTTTTGATTAAACTCCTTTCTCCAATATGATGAATAAAAGGCTTATTTTTGATTAATCTTTTTGAACCAACATTATTCATAAAAAAATTAATTGGTGCTCCCGCTGGGATTTGAACCCAGGTCACAGCCTATCCCCAATCTTTGTTTTGGTACAGCTTTTTTGAAAAGGTGTGAGAGGGCTGCATCCTTGACCGGACTAGACGACGGGAGCTTTGATATCCTATTAATAAAGAAACGCAGATAAATATAAACCATGGGCCCGTAGCTCAGCTAAACTTTTTATAGGAAAAACGTTTAATCAAAAAACCTAGAAAAAGTTCTGGAATGGATAGAGCATCTGGCTTCGGAGAACCTTTTTATTAGTAAACCCGGTGAAAAAAGCTTCACCAAAAAAAACTAAAAAGGACGAAGATACCAGAGGGTCGCGCGTTCGAAAGACCTTTTTATTGGTGAGAACAAAAAAGCTCCACCAAAAATTATAATAAAAATGGTTAGAAATTCGCGTCGGGCTCACCAAACAACCCTTAAAACTCACTTATATTTTTTAAGACATTTATCAAGTTTTTTTACAGCCTTATTTACATCAGTCATACTTCGCCCACCTGTACAAATCACTCTCCCTGAACAAAATAGAAGAAACGTAACTCTTGGCTGTTCCATTCTATAAACCAACCCAGGGAACTGTTCAGGTTCATATTCTGTATTCTCCAGAGTAAATGCAATATCATCCAGATCCAATTCTCTGTTAAGAGCAGCAGAAGCAACTATGTTTTCTAGATTAGTTTTATAATTAGAACCGACCTTTATTCCGATTTTTCTGATTTTAGTAACTACCTTCTTTATAACAATTTTTGCATCTTTAAGAGATTTTGTTCCAGTACAAACCAATTTTCCACTTGAAAATATAAGCACAGCTGACTTTGGATCACGTATCCTTAAAACAACTCCAGGGAACTGCTCAGGCTCATACTCAATATTTTCCAAATTTGCAACAATCTTATCAAGTTCCAAACTGGTCTTAAGATCTCCTGTCAATACCATATTTTGAATTTTTATTTTAAATCCCATAAAAACCACTACAAACAATATTACTTATTCATCGATAATGTTTTGTATCCATATAAACGTTATATGTTCCAGTTAAACTTGTTATATTCTACCTTATATATCACAATTAAAAGCAAAAAATCAGCAACATATGAAAAAAAACACAACATCAAAAACAAATTACAGAAAACCATCACATTACTTTTTCTTTTTCTTAAACTGAATAGCATATCGCTCTTCAAGTTCAGCTTCTTCATTCCCCAAAGTTTTAAGATAGTCAAAACCAGGAGTAGACAAATGAACAGTTTTTGATCCACTACCACGCCTACCAAGATACCCCATGTTACAAAGCTTTTTAACAGTTTTTTTAACCAAGCCTCGCATATCACTTCTAGCCTTCCTCTGTACAGCCTCTATTGGAACATATGCAGTTTTTGTATCTCTCAAAAGATCATGACCTATAACATAAAAAACAGCTTTCTCAAGATGAGTCAACTCTGGCAACTCTCCTTTTTCGTCACTTTTACCATGATGATATTTTGACACACTAGCACCTATATTTAAATACTTTACTACATTATTAAAAACATGCCATTTGATAATCCAATAAAAAAACGAGTATATGACCATATAAGCGGCAGTCCTGGTTCAGATTACCAAACTATAGCCAGAGCCATTGGTGTATTACCAGAAACTGTAGAAGGTCATGTAACTGAATTAATACAACAAGGACTTGCTTATCTACAAGACGAAGGAGTCCATCCACATGATTGGAGAACAGTCAAAAACGCAGTATTTCCTAGCAATGATGAATCAACTTAATTCTAAGAAACAGCAACAACCCCATCACCCAAAATTGTAATTACTCATTAATAATACTTTCTATCAAAAAATCACTTAAATCCTTCAGACCCGAATAGAAAACCATGTGTGCTATTGCAGGTGTTTGGAATCATCCTAATGCATTCTACCAATTAAGAGAAGCTCTTGTAGAAATGGTAAACCGAGGAGATCAGGCAAGTTGTGTCGCGACATATTATAATGAATTAAAAACTCTAAGAAAAATAGGACCTGCATCAAGTGCTCTCAGAGATGGAAAAAAAGGCATCGATGAAGCAAAACAATCATACATGGGAATTGCACATGGTAGATACCCAACAGCTGGTTCTGATTCATCTAGAGAAGAAATATTAAAAAATTCACAACCTGTAGGAACATCTGAACCATGTACCATATCAATAGCTGGAAATGGAGATGTTATAGAAAAAGAATATAATAGAGCTAGAGAATTTTTAGAAGATGTAGGAAGAAAATTCACAGGAAACTGTGACACAGAAGTCATTCTTCATTACTTTGCTCATAATTTATCACTTGATATGGAAGAAGAAGAACATTATAGTGTTAGTAACGAACAAATAATTAGAAATTTAAGAAAAACAATAGACTATTTTCCTAACTCAGCTTTCTCAGATGTTGGAATGATTATAGATCGTGGAAAAAGAAGAATGTTCGGATTCACTGACAGAAACAGAATACGCCCATTTGTATACGGACACAAACAAATAGGAAAAAGGGAATCGTGGATGATGACATCAGAAACAATACCACTATACAAACAAGAATATCATAATATTAAAAATCTTTATCCAGGTGAAATACTTTTATTTGACGATAATGGTATGCATCTATCCAAATCTGAAAAACAATTAGAACCACATCCTTGCATGTTTGAATATGCATATTTCTCAAGACCAGCAAATGAAATATTTAAAAAACGAGTACAGGAAGTAAGAATGAGTCTTGGAAGAGTTCTAGCTGAACAAGATTTAGAAAATGATTTTTTCAACAGAGATGTAATATTTAGCTTAATATCAATACCAGATGGTGGAAATGCGTATAGAGATGGATATGCAAACAGAATATTAAAAAGTGATATAACAAATTTCAAAATAGTACCTGCAATAGATAAAAGAAATACCAGAGCATTTATGCAACCTCTTAACGAAGTCCAACAAGCAACAAATTCAAAACACACTGTAATGAAAAATCTAGTAGATGGTGAATATGGAATAATATTTGACGATTCTTTAGTAAGAGGCACAACATCTAAAAAAATAGTTGAAGATATGAACAGACTACATATGAAAGAAATCCATCTAAGATTTGGAACACCTAAAATAAGAAAACCCTGCGATCTAGGAGTGAATATGAAAGACCCGAAACAGTTTTTAGTGCGAACAGATGAAACAGGTTATTCAGTAGAGACAGATGAAGAAATCGCAAAAGAGATAGGATCAACAACAGCAGCATTTACAACAATAGATGCAATTGAAAAATCAATTGGTATGAAACCATGCACAGGATGTTTGGGTAGATGGTATCCTGGTAGAAGAAAAGTCGCTTAGAAATTCCCAACGAGCGCATCATTTTAAATATCTTCGAGATTTTACATAATAAAAGGTAATTGTAATGGAAAAACATATAACATTATTTGGCATTGAAATACCCCTTGAAACGGACTCATATGATCCAAAAAAAAGTCTTACATTTTATGGCAATATTGTAAAGGGTTTGATTGAATCTGAAAGAGATTTAAAAGAAATTAAAGAAAAAAAGAAAACCACAACAGATAGTCTACAGTCAGCTATCTCTGCATTAGAAAGATATGAAACCGCAGTAAAAATAGATCCATATGGAAAAAGAAATTGGGAACCTTTAACAGAAGCTAGTGTCCATTTATCAATAGCAGAAGAAGAAGGATCTGATGTAAAAGCTTATGAACAAAGACTAAAAAAAGCTAAAGAATTAGATCAAAGTAAAATCACGGTTTAAATCTAGTCATTGTTCTTGGGAAAGGAATAGCATCCCTAACAGTATCCAATCCACAAATCCATTTTATTAATCTTTCCACACCTAATCCAAACCCAGTATGTGGAACGGCCCCATATTTTCTACAATCCATATACCATCCATAAGAATCCAAATCTTCTCCAGCAGCTTTCAACCTTTTCTCAATTGACTTAATATCAACTTCCCTTTCACTCCCACCAATAACCTCATCCCCACTTCCAGGAAGAAGAAAATCAAAAGCTAAAACCTGTTTAGGATCTTTAGGATCCAATTTCATGTAAAATGCTTTCACCTCAGTAGGATAATGAGTAACAACCAGTGGCATATCAAACTTACTAGCTAATGTTCTTTCTTCGATTGTCCGCAAATCTTTACCCCATTTTATTTTAATCCCATCTTTTTCCAAAAGCTTAACTCCTTCAGTATAGGTCATTCTAGGAAAAGGTGCTTTCACTTTTTTCAATCTAACAGGATCTTGTTTCAGCACCTCTAGATCAGCCCCACATCGCTTAACAACTTCTTGACAAACATAAGTAATTAATTCTTCCCCAATCTTAATTCCTTTTTCCATATCAACCCATGCTTCTTCCATTTCAGCTGTCCAATACTCGTTCAAATGTCGGTTAGTAGATGATTTCTCAGCTCTAAATGCAGGAGCTATTGTATATACCTTTTCCAAAAACTGAATAAATTGTTCAGCATAAAGTTGCCAGCTCTGAGTTAGATAAGTTGTCTTTCCGAAATAAGGAACTTCAAATAAATCAGTAGCGCCTTCACATGCACTAGGTGTTAAAATCGGCGCTTGGATTTCATGATAAGACTGCTTTCGGAAAAATTCATGAATAGCACCAAAAACAACAGAACGAATTTTCATAACCGCAGTCATTTTCCTAGAACGTAACCACAAATGTCTAACATCTAAAAGAAACTCCTCACTCAAATCACGACCAATCGGAAAACGTTCAGCCAGCCCTACTATTTCAAGACTATCAGCTTCAATCTCCACCCCAGTCGGCGCACGCTTATCTTCTTTAACTTTACCTTTCAAAGTTAGTGAACTCTCAATTGTGATTTTTCCTGCCTGTTCCCACGCCTTACTTCCCTCTTTCACAACAGCCTGTACAATCCCTGTTGAATCCCTGATAACCAAAAAAACCTTATCTTTCATCTCTCGCTTTCTATGAACCCATCCTCGAATAAACACATCTTTACCCTTTAGTTTCGTAAGCTCATCTATTTTCTTATATTCTACCATACTAATCACATACCTTCAATCATATTTATTACTCCCTATTTTTAATGTTTGCGTCCAGCTAATAAACCACTTCCTAAATGTCACACATTTAACGTTTACCCACCAACACCATATAATGAAAGTTCTCGCAGACACAATCCATGGAATAGTAGATCTAGACGAATTGCAAATAGAACTAATAGACCAACCAGAACTACAAAGACTAGCCTGGGTTCATCAACTCGCCTTTACTAAATTAGTATTTCCTGGTGCAAATCATACCAGATTTGAACATTCAATTGGCTGTTCATATCTAGCTGGAAAAATAGCCAATCAACTAGAATTGACAAAAGATGAAAAAAGAACCGTGATAGCTGCTGGATTATTACACGATATAGGTCACCCACCGATGTCACATACACTAGAAAAATTTCTTCATTTCAGCCACGAAAAACTAGCCTCAAAAATAATCACAGGACAAGAAAAATTATTTCTACCAGAATCAGGTCAAATTCCAATTATTTTAGAAAGCTACGGACTAGACCCAGAAAAAATAGCAGAAATCGTTTCTGGTAAACAAAAAAACTATTTAGGAAACATAATTTCTGGTGATGTAGATGCAGACAGATTGGATTATTTAATCCGAGACGCATACTACACTGGAGTATCGCATGGCAACATCGGAATAGAAAGAATAATCAAAATGATGAAAATCAAAGATGGAAAAATTTGTATATTAGAAAAAGGTGTGCGTTCAGTAGAAGAGATGTTAATTGCAAGAATGCAAATGTATCCTGCTGTTTATTGGCACCATGCTGTTCGTATTTCCGGATTAATGTTAGAAAAAGCTGTTACCCCAGTCATAGATCACATTCCACACTTCACATCTTTAAACGATTATGAATTACTAGAAAAATTAAAAACACTCGGAGATTTTCAAAAAGAAATAATTACATCACTACTAACAAGAAAACTTTACAAGCGTGCTTTTGTTGCTACTGGTCTAGAACTTAAAAAATATCCAACAATCGAAAAATTAGCACAACTCCCAGATCAACTAGAAGAAAAAATTTCTCGGGAATTGTCAATAGATAAAAACTACATTATTGTAGATGCACGAACAGGTAAAGAAAAACTTGAACCGCTAAATATTCCAGTAATTAGAAAAGATAATTCTGTAGTAGAACTGAAAGAAGTTTCTACATTAGCTCATGCTATTTACAAAAAAGAAAGTTTACAACCACTGTTCTCTATTTACACACCTCAGAAATATCGCCAACAAGTCCAGGAATATATAGAAAAATTAATTAAATAAAACTCAAATTCCCCTTTCAGGCACACCACTCTTCTTATTCTCCCATCTAGCCAATGTAAACAACAAATCAGACAAACGATTCAAGTAAGCCAAAACTTCTTTCCGTGGTTTAACAACTAACACCCTACGTTCAGCCCGACGACAAATTGATCTAGCCAACTGCAACAACGCAGATGCTTTATACCCACCCAGTCTCAAAAAACTTTTCAACTCAGGAAGATCAGCACTGTAATTATCTATTTCATTTTCAAGTTTCAAAACATCTTCCATTGTAATCTCAGGCATACCACCCACTAACTCAGCAGAAATCAAATGCAACTTTTCTTGTACACCATCTAATAACTCAACGAAATCTTTATTAAAAGAAACTATCACACCCAATGTTGAAGATAACTCATCCACAACACCCACCGCTTCTATACGATCATCATTTTTACTAACTCGCTGACCACCTATCAAACCAGTTTCTCCAAAATCACCCAACCGCGTATAGATCAAAGTCATATAACCAAACCCATTAACCAAAACACTACTCCCCCGAGTAAAATCCCACCCATAACATCCATCAAATCATGCTTCTTCAAATGAATTCTAGAATACATAACTATTCCACCAACCAGAACTATCAACGACAAAAGCTCAGGCAAAATACCATACAATAACATTCCAGTAGAAACCACTCTACCAGTATGGACACTTGGAAAAGATGATGCATCTATCCGACCTATAAAATCAGAATATTTTTGCTTAGCTGGTCGTTCTTTAAAGTAAATCAAACGAACAACTGCAGATAATCCATATGTCGCAAACAAAATAAACATAACCCGGAAAAAATTATCTACTTGACCCAATAATAAAAAAATAAGCCCAAACCCACCTATAATATAGCCACTTCCTAGACCAGTCATATCCCTAAAAAAATCATTCACATACCTAGTAAAAGAATCATTCACCATTAACATTATTTCCCAGGCGAGGTTTAAATTAGTTTCTACACAATGACCAGCAAAAAAATCTTTAAATCCCAGAAAAAAGCAATAATAATCCTTATGTTATTCCATTTCAAGCCATTATGTCCTCATTGTAAAAAAGGATGTCTTAACCGAGGAACAGTAGACCAGCGAACCTGCTCCCACTGTAACTGGGGTACTAATTGGTTCTAGTTTGTGGTACAGCTTTTTGATTTATATCAATAAAAAGGTGTCAATGACAAATACAACATATTTATATTAGTTACAAAAGAAATCCTATCTATGCTTCTGTAGCTCAGTGGTAGAGCGTTCGGCTGTTAAAGGCTTACAGATACCGAAAGGTCGTAGGTTCGATCCCTACCAGGAGCGCCA
>Ga0233431_1001694_pt1 | contig 36144 bp, 30 predicted proteins | sample SI_118_April2016_FD_179867 | JGI IMG/M metagenome (GOLD analysis project Ga0233431, IMG submission 179867) | Seawater microbial communities from Saanich Inlet, British Columbia, Canada - SI_118_April2016_200_MG | ecosystem: Environmental > Aquatic > Marine > Inlet | place: Canada: British... | reverse complement strand
GAACTACCGACTTTTGTTATTTTCGGACCGGAAACACCTAAGTTATACGGCTCTCTGGGCAACTCCAGGCCGATTTACTCAAATCTGGCTTGTTCTCCCTGTGTCAGTGCGTCCAATCACCGCAAGACGCCTTGTATCGATAACCAGTGCCTGAAAGTGATCAAACCGGCAGAAGTGTTCGAGATCATTCAACCGAGTCTGGTATCTGATGTCATTATTCGCTTGTAAACCTGAAGTAGAAAATCCATGGTTTCATTTTTAAAAAGGCATCCGGGGCTGACAGGGGTACTGGTGGTCGTTTTTCTGTCCCACTCTGTTCTGGCGGTGATTCCGCCGCTCTTCTCTGACGAGACGACCTTCTGGGAATGGTCACGGCATCTGGATTTTGGTTACTACGCCCATCCACCCATGACAGGCTGGCTGATTGCGCTGGTGACCGGCATTTTCGGGACTTTTCAATATACAGTGCGTCTGACGTCCATTTTGTTACACCTGGGCACCATCGGATTCCTTTATTATCTCGCCTTCGAGGTGACCCGGGAGAAAAAAGTAGCAGTGCTTTCTGCAGTGTTCTATGCACTGCTGCCGATATCCCTGATATTGGGCACGGCCATTACAACAGATAGCCCTCTGGTTTTTTTCTTCACGGCCGCTACTGTTTTTGTCAGAAAAGCCATTATCGAGGAGAAAAACCGTTTCTGGTATTTTGCTGCGATTGCTTGCGGCGGGATGCTGATGACAAAATTCCTGGCGGTTCTGTTTTTCCCGGGTGTTTTTATTTTCCTGCTGTTGAATCCAATCTACCGTCGCCAGCTTTTTTCAAAAGAGCCTTATCTTGCTGTTTCTATTTCTCTGCTGCTTTTTGCGCCCTTTCTCCACTGGAATATGACCCATGACTGGTTGACGTTTCAGTTCAATCTGTACCAGCGACAAAAAAGTCAGGGATATGATCTGATCAGAACGGCGAAATATATTGCCGGACAAATGTTGGCGGCTTCGCCGGTGGTGTTTGTCCTGTTGCTGGTGGCACTGGTTGCATTGCTGATTCGTTTGACAAGAAAACCCGGGGCTGGAATCGTGGAGAGTGGGTACCGTCCCTCCATGCAGCTCCTGCTGAGTATTACCGCTTTTCCATTTGTTTTTTTTCTGCCGATCTCCTTTTTTGCCGATGTTGGTGCGCATTATACCGCGAGTCTATATCCAGTTGCATCCATTTTGATTGTGATCTGGATGCTGTCCGGAGGGGAAGCGATCAGCACCCTTATCCGTCGCAAAGCCAAATGGTTGTTTGGCGTCAGTGTCGTTTCTTCCGGTCTGGTTTCACTGGGGATATTTTTACTCATTATCTTTCCCAAAATGCTCCCTGATCGCATGCTTTATACATCGGCCGTCAATGAGGATGCCCCCATCGCATCCCACTATTTTGGATGGCAGGCGGGGGGGCAACGGATTTCCGAGATCAAAAAGGAATGGGAGCAAAGGCCCGAAGGGCTTTTCATGACGTCAAAGGATTATGGTCTGGCCTCCATGCTGGGTTTTTATACACCCGGACATCCTCAGTTTTACCTGATGAATGTGGACAAAAACGTTGTGCACGGCAAAAGCTTTTTGATGTGGGAAAAGGGGCAGAAAAAACTGGGCGCCAATACAATTTATGTTTCTGATACCCCATTTTCGTACAGACCCAGACTTACGGATTTTTTTGAACGGATCCAACACCTGCCTCCGCTGATCATCAAGGATGATGATGGACGAATCCTGCGTATTTTCTATTTTGCAGTGGGGTTGAAATATCTGGGCGGTGAACCGGACAATCTATCTTTGTGGTAAATGGGATAACAGGTTTAATAATTATCTGCGATGCTTCTTTTCTTCTACATTGTAAAGGAACTGCTTTTCCCTTTTTTTCTGGCGACAGGGATTATCTCGTCTATCATGCTGATGGATCAGATCTTTCAATTTATCCCTTTCCTCCAGGCTTCGGGGCTGGAGATGAAGTCTGTGGTGCAGATGATTCTCTATTCGCTCTCCCCGATCCTGCTCGTCGCCTGTCCGGTCAGTATTCTGATTGGGGTCTATGCGGGGATCAATCGCATCTCTTCAGATTATGAGCTGGTCGTGATGCGTTCTTCCGGTGTTTCCATCTCCTATATTTTCAAACCGGTTCTATTTGTCGCCCTGCTCATCGCAGGCGTGGTTATGATTCTGGCTTTTTATGTCAGTCCCTTCGGCATGTCCAAGCTGGAAGAGCTGAAATTCAATATCCTGAAAAAACATACGAAAATTCAGTTGTCTGTCAATCGGGTCAATGATTTCTTCGGTAAAAAACTGATCTATATTTTTGAAAAAGAAGGTGATTTGTTGCGCGGTATTTTTATTGCGGACAAGACTCTGGCAGAGCATCATACCACTATTGAAGCGGACATGGGGAGAATCTACTTTGACGACCCATCTCAAAAAATTCTGTTTCGCCTTAATAATGGCAAAATACACACTTATCTGGGAGAAGAAGGATATCGGATTATCACCTACGATCAGCTTGATTACGATCTGGTACCCCCTAAAGAAAATCGAAGCAATCTGCCAAGTCGATTTAAAAAAAATAAAGGTAACACACGAAAATACAAAACGGATACCGAGTTGACAGTGGGGGAACTGCTGGAAAGGATTGAGAAGACGCCCCCAAGTGATGCGCTTCACTATGACTATCTGGATGAACTTCACGCCCGGATTGTGACGATCCTCTCCTGTATCTGTTTTGCGGTTTTTGCGTTGCCTATGGGGATATTCGATCCTCGCAGTCCAAAAGCCGGCAATATTATCTACATGATCGCTGTGATTATCATCTATTTTTTGATCTATGCCCAAGCCAGATCAATGCTGTTGCGGGGAGAAGCCTCTCCTGCTGTTTTATACCTGCCCCTGATCTTTGCCCTCAGTCTCGGACTGATCAGCTATTTTAAGGTCAACCATAACTTCAATTCCATCCTGGAGATCGTCCGTTTCAAATTCAGCAAAAAACAACCATGAACAGACTGAAGGCCAAAGACCGAAAACGCAAAGGGTACAGGCTAACCGGACATTGCTGACTATTTGTATATTCGGTTTTTGAGAATTCCGTTCTGAATCGTTTGCATATAGGCTAGAAAAGCTGTATCGATATCGGGCCGGGGGCGTTTGTCGATCAGATTATTCTGGTTTTTCCAGTCTGTTTTAAGGTCGTAACGGCTGTCCGGCACCATATTGGTATAGCGCGAAACCAGATCGTCTTGAAACCAGAGGATAAATGATCCGTTATAGTGCATGGCAAATCCGCTGTCCGGTTCCCTGGAGAGCATTGATTGACCAGCAGAGCCATGTACCGGGTTCAGCCCTAGGTAGTCCAGGACCGTCGGCAGCAGGTCCGTTTGTGAGCTGATGCTGTCGTTTTCGCCTGGCGGAATCTGACCCCCCGGGGTATAAAAGATCAGCGGCAGTCGGGCGCTGTCTGCATATTGATTCGGCAGCGTTTCCGAGACGTGGTCCGAAGTGATGATGAAAAGTGTGTTGTTGTACGAGGGCAGAGTCGATGCTTTTTTAAAGAACTCCCCGATAGACCAGTCGGAATAGCGCAGAACGTTTTTCCATGAACTGGCTGCAGATTTTTTATCGTGGTATTCCCATTTTTTGTCGGGGACATCATGGGGAGAATGGGTGGTGCAGGGCTCTATGATAGCCAGAAAGGGCTCCTGCAACTGTTTGACCTCGCTGTAAAACCGATCGAAAACATATTCGTCCCAGACACCCCAGGTATGAGAAATTTTTTCGAAGTCGGGAAAGTCGTTCTGGTTGAGTGTTTTTTGAATTCCCATTGATTTCATGAAGGAATCGATACTGGCACTGCCCTCAAAATATCCGGAAAGAAACAGCATGTCATAGTCCAGCTTTTTCAAAGCCCTGGGAATAGAAAGCAGGCTGTTTTGAACGAAGGGAGAGTTGATCAGCGTGATTGAAGGCAGAGCCGGAATAGATGAAATAAGGGCTCCAAACCCCTGGGTTGTGTATCTACCGGCTCCAAAAAACCGGGTAAAATTCAGCCCCTGAGCTGCTATCTGATCAATGTAGGGGGTGTCGCTCTTGATGCCGGGGTTGAAACTGCCTGTCCACAGGGCCGGAACGCCCTCCATAATGATGATGACAATATTGGAAAGCGGACGGGTATAGGGCGAACTCGAGATCGATTTGCGCAGTAGCGGATATTCCGGATCTAAAAATGTATCACCTGGAATTTTTACCAGGTTTCGAATCGCGGTTTGAGCACGTTTGGTCTCAAGCAGTTCGAGTTTTTTAACCCGGTCTCTTGCCAAAGAGACGCCCACCGTATAGGGAGCGTTTAACGTCAGATTTCCAAGTTGCACATGTTGGTTGCGATAAGCGAAATTCTCGTCAGTGGGTTTGCTCTGAAATCCCCCCCGGCCGATGATGGCCAGTGCCGAAAAAATGATGGGAATGATCAGAAGATGTTTTAAGAACCCTGCTTTTTGATCGGGAATGGACCGCAGCCGATGCCAGAACTTATACCAACCGAAAGAGAGCAGGCCGATGAACGCAAAATAGAGAATGATTAAAGACAGGTATCCGGAGACAGCCTGTCGCAAAGCCCCGGGCAGATCGTTGAAAACCAGAGAGACCTCAAACGAAAGGTGTCTTTTTATGATCTGGTAATATCCTAGATCAGCGACATAGATTGAGATATAGAATATCAGTACCGGCAGTGTCAGGAGAAAGAAGAGATGACCGATCCAGCGATTGTGACTCCAGTTTCCCAATAGAAAAAGAAAAAAACAGATCAGCCCCATGGTCTGAGCGATCACTACCAGATCAAAGCGGATACCGTCAAAAAGTGAGAGCAGGATTTCGGACCCGTGAAATTCAGCGAAGAAATTCCAGTGATAGAGTAAAAAGCCTAATCTGCCGATTGTAAAAAGGAGTGTCAGGAAAACAAAAACGGCTGCTAGTGTGAGTAAATTTTTCTTGATCATCTATTATCTTAAATACTTGGTTAAACTGTTTCATGTCAGACGCGCTGAAGTTTCCCGTGTTTGTCATCAATCCTCTACATTTACATATTTTAACCTATCTATGGGAAGGGAAATCTTGATCCAGGTCATAACTTGTTATAAAATTGATAAACCATTCTATAGATGATAATCATATAATATCAATAAGAAAGGCGGAAACTCCCGCTCAACAATTTCCAGAGCTATCAAATGATCTTTATGAAATGGTTTAAAAAGAACGATGTACAGGATAACGGTTACACACTCTTTCTCTACTTCTTTACGATCTCCTGTATCGTTTTTATCTCCTCACTGAGTTATTTCAATAGCGATCTGTTCCTGAATAGCTACTCTGAAATTCTATTCACGCTTTTGACCACTTTTTTTAATCCCTTTTACATCCTGACCACGATATTTCTGCTGTTTTACCTGCCCTATAAGTTCCTGCCACGGCTGCTGTTCAAACCGGTACTTTTTGTTTTCACCGGTTCATTTTTTACCTATTTATACATGGAAAAATGGGTGTTCAACCAGTTTAAATTCCATATTAATAGTTTTGTGCTCAAGATTCTACAACAGCCCGATGTGTTTCAGGTTCTGGGTATTGGCGTACTGGAAATAGTGATGATTCTGCTGGCTATTCTGTTGGGGATCATTCTGGCCTGGGCCATATATGAAATGATTTGCCGCTCTCCCCTGCCCAACTGGCTCTCAATAAAACTGCGCGGTAAAATCAGGAAACTGGCTTTTGTACTCCTCATTTTTCTGACCTTCACCGTCGATAAGACGGCCTACGCCTGGTACCTCTACAATAAAAATATCGCTATCTATTTGCTGGCCAACGACGTTCCGCTCTACATCCCTTCCCAGATGGGAACGTTTTTCAAGGATATGGGTTTTGAACCACCTGTGTCTGATAAGCCGTCTCTGAAACTGCTGAAGAACCGGGTCAACTACCCTTTGGAACCCTATGATTCCACCGTCAAGGATAAGGAAAAGTTGCCGAATATTATTCTCTTGATGTCGGATGCCCTACGCCCGGATATGGTAGATCCCGAGATCATGCCAGCCACCCATCGCTTCTCCCGCGAAAAAGCGATCAATTTCAAGCGGCACTATTCAGGCTCAAACGGTACTACGCAGGCGCTTTTTACATTGTTTTACGGATTGCCCTCCCGCTATATGGATTTTTTTTCCAGGGGTGAGGTTTCACCGATTATTTTTGATGTGTTACTGGAGAACAATTATCAGCTGGCATTGTATTCTTCGAAGAGTCTGGGGTGGTTGGGAACAGACCATCTGGTGTTTTTTAAAGTGAAGGACTATATCGTGGATGAACTACATCCAGACAGCTTTATAAGTGATGAGATGATCAACCAGCGGGCCCTGCAGACTATTGATGAGCATAGCCGGCAGTCAGAAAAGCCCCTGTTTTTAATGGTGTTTTACGATTCGCCCCATCTGCCTCATTTTAAACACGATAAATTCAAGAAGTTCGTCCCGGATAATCCAAGTCTCATATTCGATCCGAGATCAGCGGAGGATCGCCGTCGGGGCTTCAACGAGTACCGCAATGCAGCCAATTATGTCGATCATCTGATTGCAGGCTTGCTGGAAAAACTGGAGGCAAAAGGGTATTTCGAGAATTCGGTGATCTATATAACCAGTGATCATGGTTCGGAAAAATACGAACATGGACATTGGGGGCACGCCAGTGCATTCACCAATGAACAGTTGCAGGTCCCCTCGATTCTCTACTATCCCGGCAGCAAGCCACAGGATATCACCCGGCTGACCTCACATGCAGATGTCGTCAGCACCTTCATGGAATTGATGGGAGAAACATATGACGGCCGCCTGCATACCCTGGGGCAGTCCCTGCTGGATTCTTCACCACGGGATTATATCATTGCGGATGGAATGGCCAATCGGGTCTTGATAGATACAGACTATAAAATTAACTATACCCCCTTCGAAGGCATTTCCTATTACGAAGTAACTGACGCGGAGGACAATGCTGTCCCCAATCCCGATGAGATCATCGCCCGTTATACCCCTAAAATACTGAAGATGTTCGGTGATTTTCAGAAATTCCTCAACTGAGTCGCCTTTAAGCTGCCCACCAAAGCGGTTTTGAGGGCGTTTTTACGAAGCGGTCTCAGGGGGGAGGGTGTCCTCGGCCGGAAGGGGGGTCGACTTTTCCTGCCAAATGGCATGAAGAACACCGTTAAGAATTTTTGTGGCCTGGGCGTCCACATAGTTGCGGCAGATCTCGATGGCTTCGTTCAGTACAACCTTACCATCAATGTCCGGGAAAAAGAGCAGTTCGCTGGTGGCAATGCGCAAAAGTGCATTCAATGAATCAGAAATGCGGGCTTGCCTCCAGTTGGTTAAATGGCGTTGGATCGTTTCATCCACAGTAGCTAACTCTTTCCAGGTCGTTTCGATCAGTTGATGGCAGAAATCTGAATATTTTTCTGCGAGCGGATTGTCATTAAACAGGAGCTCTTCTCCTGTTGGATGAATGCCGATCTTTTTCCGCTGGTACAACGTCTGATAGGCCAGAATTCTTGCTTGGCGACGGCTGGATATAGGCATGGCAAATTATCGAAGATCGAATTTGTCTACAAGTTCGTTCATTAGTCGAATGTAGGCCGTGGCACCAATGGTGCTGAGGTTGTAAGTGATGACGGATTTACCCAGGGCGCTGGACTCGACGATGGCTTCGTTTCGAGGAATGATCGTCTCAAAAACCGAGTCAGATAATGCTTTGTAGATTTGCTGACCAATCCGCCGATGAATCTCTAATTTGCGATCGAACATCGTCAACAGTATGCCGGCCAGTCGCAAGTCCTTGTTTGGGAAAATGCTTTTGAGTTCGTTAAAAGAGCGCAAAAATCGTTTCAACGATTTTATGGCCAGATTTTCACACTGCAGTGGCAGAATTATGAGGTCAGAAGCATAAATAGCATTGATGGCCATGTTATTAGTCGATGAAGGGGCATCGATCACAATAAAATCATACTGGTCGCTGACCTCGTTTATCCTCTCCAGTAAATGCGTGGCATTGGCTCCGATCTCCAGAACGGCTCTTTCATTCTCCAAAGTCTCCACATTAGAGAAAATAAACTCCATGTTTTCCTGTCCTGTCTCCTGAATCAGATCGCTCATGGGCATCTCCGGATCCAGGAACAACTCCTGTGTTCCTCTGGAGACATTATTCTGCACACCCATTGAAAAACGAATGGAGCTTTGTGGATCCAAATCCACCATTAAAACAGAATATCCCCCAAAAGCAAACGCTGTCGCCAGGTTAATGGCACTGGTGGTTTTGCCGACACCCCCTTTTTGACTAACAAATGAGATAATTGTTGCCATGCCAGATCCTTCCTCTTTTCAGTCTTTGTTTACAGTGTTAGCGAATTCCGTTCATTCATGGCTGAGGCCTGGTAGAATGCATATTATTTCAAATAGATAAATAGAAAACGCTGCAGAACCGGTCTCAGGCATCTAAATGTCCTGATTATATTGATAAATTTGATAGTAACTGTACCAATGTATATTGTAAAGATTTAGCTGCGTGGAGACGTTTTTTTCGTCCATTCCCTCTAAAGTATACGCTTTCTCTGCCGATAAGGGATGTAAGAAAACAAATCACCTTTGAGGAGGAAAAAATGGCATTCAAAAAAAACAAGTTAAACGGCATCGCCAGAGCCGAGCAGAGAAAAAGAAGGGAAAAAAAATTTCCATCTGCCACACGCAATGAAATTGAAGAGGCAATGACAAAATATTTAGCAGAGGGTGGGAAAATTACCCGTATAGAACCGGAATGGATTGAAGAGGGAGAACTCTATATTTTCAGCTAAGGGGGAAAGCGTTTCAACATCAATTGTCGCGGTTTGACCAGGACTGGCTTTCAACCTCACCGATCCAACCGTTCTGATCCATGATCGTATCGAGCTGGTAGGTATATTTGCCGGCCAGTTCTACGACCATTTCCCTTTTCTTATCTTTCAACGCGTTCTGCTCGCTTGAGATGACCTTCAAGTGTCCATAAGCCTGTTGTAGCAGTTTTTTGTATGCCGATTTTTCGAAGAGTCCATCGGCTGCCTTGACGATCCAGACTGCCTTCAGAAGAGAATCCACTTCGTATAGTTCCCGCATGACTTGACCCTGCAGGCGGTTTTTGATCGTTTCCAGACAGTATCTGTACATACCATTGGCTGCGTTGCGGGCACTTGTTTTGTCTCCTGAGTTCATGGCAAGTTCAAATTCCGAGACCAACATCAGGGTCGTCACCATCCGCTTTCTTAAAGCAATTCCTCTGTCATCCTCTGGAATGGTGCTCAGCTCATGCTCAACCAGATGCTTGAGAATAGGTATCTTTGCCAGCAAAGTGAGTACGGTCAAATAAACGAAAATAATCTTTCCCGCCCTTCTCTCCTCAACAATGACTTTGGATAGATCCCCCGCTTTAAATGCGGCAGCTGCTCTTTTGATCTCCATCGGTGTGAAATGATCTGAAAGATATGTCGTGGCGTTCAGTTTGATCCCCAGTTTGGATAGCCCCCCGAAACGTGCCTTGACCTGCTGTAGTTCAATGATTTCTGCCTGTTTGTTGCGTAGTTTCTTAGCGATTGTGATGGATTCCGGATCCTTATTTTTGGCAATTCCACGGTACATGTGAGTGAGCCTGGTTTTATATACATTCAGATAGTCAATGTAGATTTTCATGAACCAATTGATATTAAAAATACTCAAACCGCCTTGATGAAAAGCCAAGACAACTTCATGAATAGCCCTTTTCAATTGTGACAGCTGGTGCTCATTGAGTTTATCCTGTGCCTGTTGGCTGATCGCCTGCGCATCATCGATCCGTGGCGTGTCCTGGTAGGTGTAGACAGCATTGATGACATGCAGGTCCGGGACATCGGGATACTTCTTCAGATCGGTTCTGACCTTTTGGCGTGAGTGAAGGTCTACTTTTCCATCTTTCGTTAGCATGTTGAGATCGTTTCTCAACTTGGCCAGATCTTGGTATTTTTTCTTCTTGAAAAAACCTTTTTTGGATTCTGGAACAGAAATTTTAATCTTTCCTAAAAACTCAGGTGAGTCTGGTGATTCTTTTAAAAGTTGTTGAATTCTGGCGATCTGACTGACGGAGCTTGCGCGAGGAGATTTTGTTATCTTTTTTCTGGCTTTGAGATTAATCTCACTCGCCAGGCTGGCGCCCTTTTTTTCCTTTGCTTTGTTTTTTTTGGATTTCGGTTCCTCTCCGGAATCCATCCACTTATCTATTTTCTCTAGTTTTGCCATACGTGTCTACTGGGGTCCAGGAGTTCAGCGTTGTGCGATGAAACATCTAACCAACACAACTTGCATGGGCGAAACCAAGGACAAAACGAAAAAACCAACTATTTCTTTTTCGGATAAAAGTCATGCTTTCAAATTTTCACTAATCGCTATCTGATTATTTCATTCCTTTGAAAACAAAGTCAACCGTCACGGAACTTGACGCTCGAATTGATTGAGGATTTCTTTACGAAATGCAAATATAGTAATAAACTACAAACACAAAACAGGAAAAATTCAAAGATCGACTAATCCTGTACGCTAGACTGGGAAAGGGTTGGCACAGGTTAGAATGAAAAATATTCTAAAAATCCGGCATCAGAGAGACACATTTTGAAGAAAAAAGCGGAAGAGCTTCCTGAGTGGAAAAAACACTATCTGGAAAACAAAAACAAATCGGTTGATGAGAAAAGACTGGATCAGCAGCGATTTATGGTGGAACTCCTTCAGAATATGAAATCACTGTTCGGACCCTTGATGCTGAGCGCGCTGAGAAAGGTTGAAAGGGAAACCTTAAGTGAACAGGAGATGACGACCTTGATGGAACATCAGGAAGCAAATGACCTGTTGCTGAGAATCAAAGGGCTAAAAAAAGTGTTCCAAGACGAATATTACAATGCAGTTGATACTGTGATGGGGGAAAACACCCTTAAAGATAAAACACAACTGTTGAATGAGGAAGAAGAAAACGAAGAAGAAACTGTTCAGAAAATTGAGGAACAGGTAGTTGCGAAGCTACCGAAAGGATTCTCAAAATGGAACCTGAAGCAGATCAAATTGAATGAAAGCCTGCCTGATAAGGATAAAAATATCTGGATTGAGTTTTTTTCTCTGAAGGGAGAAACAGCTGTGGGTCGAATCTTGTATAATGATGCCAAGGATCTTCACTTTTTTAGACCCCATGATGTCTCTACCTCTTCCACCTTTCCTTTGACCTTGGATCAAGGTAGAAAACTGACGCGTGAAGGCCATGTCTACTACTTCAAAAAAACGGGTATTCCGGCGGGCGAAATCTAAATGTCAGAAAAAAGATTCCTTCTCTCCATAAATGTCCGTTGGTGGAATGCGGAGGCGGCCTATGCGGTTAACCTGGCGCGTGGTCTGTTAGCGAAAGGGTACCCGGTCTGGATGATCGTGAACCATGATTCGCCAGTCCAAAAAAAGGCCCAAAAACATGGTATCCCGGTTGTTACTGATATCAAGCTGGATGCCATGTCACCGCTAGCGCACTTTTTCAACCTTCGAAAGATTCTGAGATTGATTGATACCCATGATATACAACTGATCAACTCCTTCAAATCGAATGGCTCGTTTTTGTTCAGTTTGGCTCGCCGACTACGTCCACATTTAACTTATATCAAGACCCGGGGGGAGGCACGGGCCCCCGGAAAACATTTTGCCAACCGGTTTTTGTACGGTGCAGGGGCCTGTGATGGTATTATCGCTGTAGGATCTCCTGTCAAACTGTGGTTGCAGGATCTTGGGCTGATTGGACAACGATTAGCGGTGGTTCATTATGGGGAATCATCTGTCACCCGGTCGTCTGATCAGGAGCGCGACTCTGTGAGGCGTGAGCTGAACATCCCAGCTGCAGCGAAGGTACTGACTTTGCTGGGTCGAACTCAACGTGTTAAAGGGCACGACCTTCTGCTGGCAGCCTTGGCTCACTTCAAGAAAGAACCTTTCCACCTCGTTTTTCTGGTGAAGGATCTGGACGAGTTTCCGGAAGAGCTCCAGATACTGCAACGCTTTATGACAGAAAATAAAATGCAGCAGCAGGTCACAATTCTTGGATTCCAGAAAGATTTGGGGCGAATTCTGTCCCTCACGGATTTGGGTGTTATTCCATCATTGGATAGTGAGGTGAATTGTCGCGTTGCAGTTGAGTTCTTTTCCCTGGGAATTCCTGTTCTTGCTTTTCCAACGGGAACACTGCCTGATATTGTGAGGCACAAAGAAAACGGATATCTAACTGCTGAAAAAAATGAAAAGGCTCTGGTGCAGGGGATTCAGTGGATGACAACAGGTGCAGAGCGGTTGCAGCATACAGGCGCAGAAGCTCGCAATAGTTATTTGGATCACTATACTCTTGAAAAAATGACAGAGGAAACACTCCTGTTTTATGAGCAGTGTGGTGGCTAAATACATGTGGTCCGGTGTCTTGATTGAATAGTTGTTCCAGCGCCTGTTCTTCTTCGTTCAAAAAGTTATTTCTGTATCTACTTCCTCTGCAGACGCCTTCAAGAGTGTGACTTAGCATAGGTGGAATGCTCAGCGGTTGGGCGCTGCAGTTGTGGAATCCGGATGATGATCGGGGGAGTTTGATAAAAAGGCATGGATGATGAATGGATTTTAAAACAGATCTATATTTCGACGAAAACAATGAGAAGAGGATCGATGGGAAAAAGTGTTATCCGCTTAAGTTTAGTTTTTGCATTGGGAATCATGCTGCTGGCCAGCCAGCAAAAAGCGTTTGCTCAGGATGAAGGGCCTCCGGCGCTGCAAAAACTTGCTTTTTTTACGTTGGGAGGTGCAGCCGGAGGTATTGTTTTCGGTGTAGCGCTTTGGATGTTGGATCCACTGGCTCCCAGCGCGGATATCCGGTTGAATGCGCTGAGCGGGATGGGTGGCGGATCCATAATTGGATTCATTTTCGGCATGATGCAGCTCAATCAGCAGGCGACTTTCCCCTACCGACAGCCAACCTATTCGGATGAATTTGAAGAGGGTCTCAACTTGCCGCCATTGATGAGTCCGGAGCTCAGGGAGTTGCGATACGCGCAGTATAAGCCGCGTCCCCAGGGAATTCCGCTTTTTCAGGTGAACTACCGCTTTTGACCGGGGGGCCTGGTTGTTACTTGACCATTCCCCGGACAACATTCTGCGTTCGAATGTCAGCTCCGTCGAGCATCAGTTTTTTCCCACTGATTTGAACAACATGATCTTCAATGCTGATTTTTGCCTCTTGAAACCGTTCAATACTGATTTGCCCTGCCAGCGGTTTGACCTCTCCACCCTCCAGATAGACACGGTCACCCGGCTTTGCAGAATCGACCTCCAGGACTTCCAGCTTTTTTTTGTGCTCTGCAGTCAACAACATTCCTTGCGACATGACGCCTCGAAGTTCTGCCGGGGCCAGGTTAGAGGCGATCAGAACTTTTTTCCCGAGTAGTTCCTCAGGTTTGTAGTATTTTACCAGACCTGAAACGATGGTTCGCGGCTGCTCTTCACCGCAATCGACCTCTTCGACGTACAACCGGTCTGCTTCGGGATGCTGGGAAACAGATTTGATAAGTCCCACTTTAATTTCGATATCCTGCCAGGCTGCTATAGGATCAACGGCAGTGTTCTGAACCCCGGAAAACTGTTCTTTGAATTTTTGGATCTCCTTGGGTTGCAGTTTTTTGTACAGGATCTGGGGGGTCTCGATAGAAATGGTCTGGATGGCTTCCCATTTTCCCAAGTCTCTATAATCAACTGCTTCCGCACCCACGAGACTCAATATTCTTGCAGATGTTTCCGGCATATAGGGGGACAGTAAAATACCCAGATCCCGGACAAGATAGATCAGTGCGATCAGGCTGGATTTGGCAGCGGTGGGATCGGTTTTGATTCTGGCCCACGGTTCCTGATCCTGAAAGAATTTGTTACCCTTTCTTCCCAGAGCCAGAATATTATTAAAAGCCTCTTTCAGCTGCACCTTTTCCAGTTGGCTGACGATCTTGTCCTCCTCACGCTTTACGCCCTCCAGGAATTGGATCTGTTCAGCGCTGAAATCAGGCTTGTTCGCGCCATTTTCAAACTGCTTGTTGTAGAAAACCAACACTCTGTTGACAAGATTCCCAATATTATCAATGAAGTTGCTATTGATATCTTCGAGGAATGTCTGCCAGGAAAAATTGGAATCTGATCTCTCCGGTCGGTTATGCAGTAGATAAAAGCGCCAGAGATCGATGTGGAGATCCAACTTCATGATGTCGCTACCGAAAACACCTATTTTTCTTGATTTGGAAAACTTTTCATTCTCATAGTTGAGATATTCGGTGCTGTTGATGTGATGCAGCAGCGTCCAGGGTTTTTCGGTTCCCATCAGGCAGGCCGGGAAAACCACCGTGTGAAAAGGAATGTTGTCCTTGGCCATGAACTGGTACAGTTGTGTGTTTTCCGGATCCTGCCACCACTCTTCCCAGCTGTCAGGACGGACAGCTTTTGTGGCCGAAATGTATCCGATGCAGGCGTCAAACCAGACATAAAAAACCTTGTTTTCATATCCGGCTTTCGGTACCGGGATACCCCATTTCAAATCCCTTGTGATGGGGCGAGGTAGTATTCCATTAGCGATCCAGCTTTTGGTGACACTGATCGCATTGTTACTCCAACCGCCTTTGTCCATGGACTTATCCTGAAAAGCTTTCAAGCGGGATTCCAGTTTTGGAAGATCAATGTAGAGATGCCGGGTTAGTTTTCTGGCAGGTGCATTCTGACAAATCTGACATTTGGGATCTAGCAGTTCAGTAGGTTGCAGGAGTTTCCCACAGCTGTCGCATTGATCTCCACGGGCTTCTTCGAAACCGCAGAACGGACATTTCCCGACCACATAACGATCTGCCAGAAACATCTGGTCGTGTTCACAATAGGTCTGTTCTGTTTCTTCCTCAAAGATCATTCCTTTCGCGTCTAGCTCTTTGAAAATGGACTGGGTGACCTCTGTGTGTACCGGGTTGGAAGTTCTGCCGAAATAGTCGAACGAAATATTGAAGGCTTTGTATACTTCCCGATGCAGGACGTGGTATTTGTCACAAATCTCTTTAGGGGTCATTCCCTCTTCCCTGGCCTTATTCTCCGTGGCAGTACCGTATTCATCGGTAGCGCAGATATAAAGGGTTTCATACCCCTGGGCGCGGCAGAATCTGGCATAAACGTCGGCAGACAATACGCAGCCGATAATATTTCCCAGGTGGGGGACGTTATTGACATAGGGTAGGGCAGAGGTGATCAGTTTTTTTGAACTCATATTTCCCAGATTTTAGAAAGGTTATGGCGGATGTGCTGTTCTTGTTATTTAAATGTTACAGAAGCATGGAAAACATGTCCATGATTGATATTATTCAAAAAAAACGATGAAAAATTTCAACTTGAAATCGGTGCTGTGATGGACTGCCAGGATACCAATGTGAAAAGAGTCTTCGACATTGGTTATCAGTGGGGAAGTGCCTGAATTTTGCGGTTGTGCTGGTTATATTATCATGTCAAGATCCAGAGGATACGTGAAATATAAAGAATTGATCACTCCAATCCATCTGGGTAACATGCCATTTCAAAATCCCTTTCCGGACGCATGCTGTTTTGCAGCCGACAAAAATGGGATTTTGTTGACAAATGTACATCCACTGGAGATCGAAATTGGGAATACGTTTCTATCGGCCAGCCGCAGAGCTGAATTTTTCAGTGGCCGCAGATGTGCTCATGTGTCGATGAAGGCTGCGGGATATCCCCGCTTGCCAATACTACGGCACCATGACCGTTCGCCACTCTGGCCGCTGAACGTCCTGGGAAGTATCACCCATGGAGCCTCTCTGGCGGCGGGTATTATCAGAAAACCGCATCAGCGGCTGATAGGGCTGGGAATTGATATCGAGGATCTCTCCCGTGAAGTAAGGTCGGACATCACCCGCTACACATTGACTCCCTGGGAAAGAGATCGGTGGCCGGTCTTATCAGACCGGCTTTCTCGTGAAGCCCGGATCATATTTTCCATCAAGGAAACGATCTATAAGTGCTTTTTCCCAATTGACAGAGTTACCCTGGGATTTCAGGATGCGGAAGTCACCGATATCACAGACACCAGCTTCAAAGCCCAGCTCTTGAAGAATCCGTTTACCCGCTCAATCCCGACCCCCATCGCACTGGAAGGAAAGCTGCAGTTTTATGAAAACGCGGTTTTCAGTGCGCTGTCTGAGAGTGACCGTTTTCTGAACTGGTGACGCCCTTCTCAGCAACAGATCAATAGACTATCTGCTATGTATCTCCCTGTTATTCTGAATCCCCTGTACTGCGAGACAAGATAGACGTTATCACCTCTTCCGTATTGAGGAGCTCGGCAGAGTATTTGTCGGGATTGAAGTCCGGGCAGGCTTTTTCTGCGTATTGAGTGTCAACAAAAGCGTCCATATCAATCAGGTGGCCGACGCCCATATTGTCATGCATGTAGCGCTGCATTTTATCAATGTCCGCTTTAACAGGAAAGAGGTTGTCTGTTGTGATGCCCAGGGGGTCTGTCAGAACTTTCTTCAGGACCTGAATCTTAAGGTCAAGCTTTTTATCAGGATCCAGAAACCTGACTGCGGCAAATGCGGCCATTGCACCCTCTTCGGCAACGAACTTTCCAGCCTTTACCAAACACTCAACGAATTCTTGAACTGCTTCAGAGTGAGGTTCACTGAAATCATCACGAACTGTTACCACGCAGCATGGATGATTCGGCCATATTTCACTGGAGAGAAACAGTTTCTCACTTACACCAGAGGCAACCGATTTGGAACCCATCGGTTCAGCCACAACAAAACCGCCCACCTCAGAATTCTCTTTCATAAAGGGAGTCATATTTATCGGGGCAACAACCTCAAGGTTAATATCGACGTCATCATCCTTATCCAAGCTCGGTTTAACATTAATCGGATTAAAAAACATATGGGTCAGCATGTGATGCACGGACATCTTATGGGGAATCAGAACTGACTTTTTCTTGAAAAAGTCCTCATAAGGCGCCAGGTAATCACCTTGTTTATTGCGAACGAAGATGCTGCCGTTGCGATGGGCCAGAAGCACCATTTTTATCGGTGTCCCGAAATGAAAAAGATCCATGGCAATTGGCGCCAGGACGAATGCCGCATCGACATCGCCTTTCTCAAGGGCCTGTTCGACAGGATTCCAGCCTGCCATACATTGCGTCTCCAGCTCAAAATGTTTGGGTACAATCTCACCCTGTTCGATCCAGCTTTTGAGAACGCCGAGAATCAGATGGTCCGTAATCTGGATATGGGCAACCCGGAGCTTTACTTTTCCGGATGCAGATTTTTGGGGGCCTGCCGCTTCCGCGTCTTCAGGCTCGGTCTGCTCTTCACCAAAAACCATTTCAATTTGGTTTTTTAGCTCGCCGGCTGAAAATGGCTTGGGAATAAAACCGCTACAGCCAGCGCTCTCAGCTTTTTGAGCCTGTTCCTTATCTGCCTGAGCAGTGGCCATGATAAACGGAACATCCTGATACTGTTCATTCTGCCGTATTGCGACGAGAAGCTCATATCCACTCATATTCGGCATATTCCAATCACTGATAACCAGATCTATTCCATCGGTACTTTCTATAATTTCAACTGCTTCCACTCCGTCATTCGCTTCAAGAATATTTTCAAAGCCGATTGACCTCAAAATCTTCACCTCAATTTTACGCATCGATTTTGCGTCTTCAACCAGGAGAATTTTTATGTCTTTCGCCACTGTCATAGTCTAACCCTGTTAAGTTTTTTGATAACCACTTTAGCGATGCCATTCTCAATAGATATGGTATCATGAATCAGGTCTCTTTTGCCATTGCTAAAAATAGTCTTGCCAAAGATCCCTCCCGTATCAGCAGTTTGACCGGAAGACGGGGTGGAATTCAGTTCGCCGGGAAGAGGTTGGAGGCTACTTCCCGAAGGTGGTCACTTCATTTTTCAGCCAGTCTGTCCAATCATCCAGACCTTCACCCGTTTTGGCGGAGACCTCGAATATTTTGATGTTGGGATTCAGCTTTTTGGCTCTTTCTCTGACAGCGTTGAGGTCAAAATCAGAAAGTGAGAGATAGTCCATCTTGGTCACGATCAAAACATCACAGACGGTGAACATCAATGGATACTTCAGCGGTTTATCATCCCCTTCGGGAACGCTGAGCAACATGACATTCAAAACGGCACCTGTATCGAATTCTGCGGGACAGACCAGATTTCCTACATTTTCGATGATGATCAGGTCCAGTCCTTTGACATCCATTGCTTCCAGACCTTTTGTCACCATGTTGGCATCCAGGTGGCAAAATCCACCGGTGCGGAGTTGGATGGCGGATATCCCCTGAGCCACTAATTTTTCCGCATCCACCTTGGAATCGATATCTGCTTCCATCACACCGACTTTTACGTCGTCCTTGATTTTTGCGATACTCTTCATCAGTAAGGTGGTTTTCCCAGCTCCTGGAGAGGACATGAGGTTCATCAGAAATGACTTCTCAGCTTTAAGGCTGATTCTCAAACCATCTGCCTGTGCCTTGTTATCGGAAAGGATATCCTCTTTAACTTCGATTAATCGTACTTCGTCCATTTAAACAACCTCCATATTTTTAATGTAATAGTCTTTTCCGGAAATCAGCGTATAATCCTTACTGTCGCAGTCGGGACACTGCATCTCCTTCATCTCTTTGATATCAACCTGAAAAGTGTTGGAGCAACCGTTGCAGTTCATGACGACCGGCACTTTTTCGATCACCAGCTTGGCACCTTCTGCCACACTGCCTTTGGCTAGATAGTCGAAATAATTCTGTATCCACTCATCTTCCAGATCGCTGAGTTCACCTATATTCAGATTTATAGTGACGACTTTCTGAACATTGTTTCTTTCAGCATGCGCAACAATAATATCCAGAATTTTTTCGGTTACCGGCAATTCATGCATTCAAAACTCCCATATTTTACTGTATTGTTAAAATCCGCTGCGTCGGGTTGTCGCAGTACCTGAAAAATGGCAGGATCTGCCAGGTCTTTTTAAAGGGCTCTACTTACAATTTGATGATCAGATCAGTCCGCCGCCATCACAGGTGATCATGGTTCCCGTTGTGTACGATGAAACTTCGGACACCAGGTATAGAACTGCACCTGCCATTTCCTCCGGAGCAGCATGTCGTTTCATCGGGATCTTCTGTATGGCATGATCGTAGATCTCTTTGTTGTCAAAGAGCGCACCAGCGAATTTGGTTTCTGTTAACCCGGGTAGTAGCGCATTTACCCGGATCTTCTTTGCTGCCAGTTCTGCGGCATAGGCCCTGGTCATGGAAATCAGGGCAACCTTGGTCACAGAGTAAACTCCTTGATAAGGTGCGGGCGAGATGCCGTTTACGGAAGCCACATTTACGATGGCACCACTACCGGATTTTCTCTGCCACCGCCTGCAAACCGTCACGTTTTCGACTGACCAGGATACAGTGAGCCCCGTTTGCCGCCAGAGTTTGTGCAATTGCTTCGCCGATACCTCTGCTTGCTCTTGTGATCAACGCAATTTTACCTTTTGATTGAAAAGTCTACCATTTATACCTTCATATTTACTAGGGAATTGAGATTTTTTAACAAACAATATGGTGCAGTAAACTGGCTGGGTCAACTATTCAGTGCCTCCTGAATTGGATCAGCTGTCTCGCTCAGTTTTTTCAATCACAGAGCCATGATTTAACTGGAATATGCACCCAACAGTGTATTCTGTTATCGATATCGTTTAACAATGTTTCGTTCTAATTTTAGGTTTCAGGCTCCCATAACGTCAAGAATAATCGAGCAAATGTTCCATTTATTTCATGCCGATTAATCTTTGCTATGAGCTGAATAAGAAAGGATTAACCCCGAAATTATAATCGAACACCTGCTCGAAATATCTTGACGAGCCGAAATAAAATCCCATATAAATTAGGGACACGGCAAAATAGTCTGTCGAAAAAATATTTTGCAAAGTATGATCAAAGGGCGGGACTGACCACTGGATTTATCAACCCCATCAAGGTCAGCAAATTCTGGCAATTGTGTCCTCCTCTTCAGCCAAACTCATTCATATATCAAAATTGCGGTTGGGATTTGTCGGTAGGGTCAAACTCCGATTCAGGGATGGTTTGCTAACGACTCCATCACCCGGACCAATAATAATCCGTTTTAGTACTTCCAAGAGCTTAAAATGATACATTCCCTGGAGGAGAGCCCACTGTACCGCGTGGCCAATCCCAGAACGATTGTTTTTTTTGGTGTGTCGAACAACAAATCCTCCATGGGCACTTTGCTCATGCGCGCTACCCAGGTAACTGGATTTGAAGGATCGATCTATCCCGTCCATCGTCATGATGAAACGGTTCAAGGGTTGAAAGCATACAAAACAGTGGCTGACCTGCCCGAAATTCCTGATCTCGCAGTGATCGTTCTGCCGGGGGGGATTGTGGCTGAAACGCTCCAGGCCTGCGGTGAAAAGGGCATCAGACAGGCTGTTATTATTTCAGGTGGATTTAAGGAGGTTGGTGGTGACGGTGTTGGATCAGAAAAGGCGCTGGCAAAGATTGCGGATGAATATGGCATCCGTATACTGGGACCAAACTGTTTGGGCGTTGCCAATCCATATGCCAAAATATGTACGACACCGATCCCCATCGAAGGGGACCCTGGATTTATCGGACTGGCATCTCAGAGCGGCAGTTTTATTGCCCAGATGTACAACTACCTGGCCCGCAACCATATCGGATTCAGCACTGCCTTCAGCGTTGGCAACCAACTGAATGTGGACCTGGTGGATTGTCTGGAGTACCTGGCCGTCTGCCCGCACACAAAGGTCATCGCTCTCTATATAGAGAGTATCAATCGTGGGGCGGAGTTTATTAGAGTGGCACAAGCTATCGTTCCACACAAACCCATCGTCGCATATTACGTGGGCGGATCCGAAACCGGTCGGCGTGCTGCTTTTTCTCACACGGGTTCCATGTCCGGTCCGGACGATCTTTATGATGCCATGTTTAAGCAGTGCGGTATTATTCGAGCCCAATCGATCACCGAAATGTTTGATATCTGCTGGCTTTTGGGTAGTATGCCCAGACCGGAGGGACGCAAGGTTGCTATACTCAGTCATTCAGGCGGCCCTGCTGCCACAGCAGCCGATATTTGTGGCCGCGTGGGACTCCATCTGCCTGCTTTCACAGCGACAACCCTTGAAAAGCTCTCCCCGTTCATACCCGATACGGGGAATGCAAACAACCCGGTTGATCTGACCTTCACCCGAAATTTCAGCGATTTTTTCCTGAAAATACCACAAATTCTGTTGGAGGATGAGAACATTGACATGTTGTTGATCTATCTCTTTGTGCCGCAGGATATATTGAAGATGAAAATGGCGAGTAGTGGGATGTCAGAGGAGAAAGTGAACGAGACAGTGGATAAGATGAGCTGGTCTATTGAGGAGATTGCTGGGGAATTACGACAAAGGTTCGATAAACCGGTTGTGGGATTCACTTTTCGCGGGATGGAAGAGTTGGTCAACAAAACGTTTATTAAAAAAGGAATCCCGGTTTTTCCCAACCCGGAAAGAGCTGCCAGGTCGCTGCAGGCTCTGGTTCAGTATTTTGAAATTCGTGACACGTTTAATTAACCAAGTGAAGACGGAGAATGTATGAGAAGCTACGGCAGATTAACGGAAAAAGTTGCCATCATCACGGGCGCCTCCAGCGGAATTGGAAAAGCCACCGCGCTGCTTTTTGCGCTGGAAGGAGCAAAGGTTGTTCTGGCAGATGTTAATGAGGGTGCTTTGCAGGAGATTGTTTCAAAAATAGGACAAGATGGCGGGACAGCCTTGGCAAAGAAAACAGATGTCTCTGTTGAATCGGAAGTAAAAGCCCTGATCGATTTTACCCTGGAAGAATTCGGCCAGGTGGATATTCTTTGTAACAATGCAGGGATTACGGGAGATCACAAAGGACACTTAGATGACGATGCAGAAAACTGGCAACAGGTTTACGGTGTCAATGTAGTCGGAGCCATGCTGGGAATTAAACACGTTGCCGAGCATATGCAATCCCGCAATCAGGGCGCGATCGTTAACACAGCATCAGTGGCCGGTATCCGTGCCGGTGCAGGTACAAATGCCTACAGTGCCAGCAAGGCGGCCCTGATCAACTTCACCCAGACCGCTGCCTGTGATCTGGGGCAATTCAATGTGCGTGTCAACGCAGTTTGTCCCGGTTTGACGGAAACGGGTATGACCCAACCGATATTTGATATGGCCAGGGATGCCGGCAAAGAGCACAAGCTGGGAAGTCGGTGTGAATTACGTCGTTACGGCAAACCTGAAGAGCTCGCCCAGGCCATTCTTTTTCTGGCCAGTGATGACGCCAGTTATATTACCGGGCAAGCCCTGGCAGTGGATGGTGGAAACACTGCCTCGCTGAACCTGCCAAACATGAAATTTTAGCCCGCAGTTTACCCTTTATGATCGCCTGAAAGCAGGTGAAGAACCGGATATGTCCGGTATTTAAAAATAATGAGGAGCATATTATGTCCCAATCCAGCGAAAAAGTAATGAGCGCCGCTGATGCCATCAGTCAGTTTGTCAAAGATGGCGACGAGCTTATTATCGGAAATTATACCTTAAGTGCCTGTGCCGAGCTCGTCTATGAAGTGGTACGGCAGCATAAAAAGAACCTGACGGTCTATTCCCAGTCTGGTATTTTCGATGTGGAGGTGATGGTCGCAGCAGGGATAGTGGATCGGCTGGTGACCACCTATACTTTGCGTTCAGGAGGCAAAGCCGGCGGATCCGCAGTGGAAAGAGCTCTGCAGGCAGGGACTCTGCAACTTGAGGACTATACCAACTACAACTATAATGCTCGCCTCATGGCGGGCATGCACGGTTTTAATTTCATGCAGGTATTCGAAGGGGTAATGGCAACAGATCTCTACCGGATTCGCGGTTTTATGGGAGATGATAAATATCGGGTTGTTGACTGTCCTTATACGGGGAAAAAGATCCTGACGGTTCCGGCCCTCAATCCGGATGTCTGTATTATTCATGTCCAGAGAGCTGATAAGTTCGGAAACGCTCAATACTGGGGAGCTATGGGCAGTGTCGCTGCTGCAGCGCTGGCCAGCAAGCGGATCATTATTTCCTGCGAAGAGATCGTTGATCACGACGTTATTCGTTCCAGCCCCCATCATACAATTATCCCGGGTTTCAGAGCCGATGCGGTGATTGAAATTCCCTGGTGCTCTCATCCCACAGAGGTGGTTGGTTACTATAATATGGACCGTCTGGCCTATGGGCTGTTCCAGGGAGCTGCCGCCACTGAAGACGGACTGCAGGCCTGGTTGGATGAATGGGTGTATGGCTGTCCTGACCGTAGTGCCTATATGGACCACTATGTTGAGTTATTTGGTACTGAATATCTGGAAGGTCTGCGGGCCAAGGACTACTTCTCGGCACCGGTCAATTTAGGTTCTGCTTTTACCTCTTCCTGGAAATACGACGGCACAGAACGAGGTATGGGAGTGACACTGGAGGAATTGGAAACCATTATGAATGAAAGGGGGTTATTCCATGACTGTTAAATATACACTGAACGAACTGTTAATCATTATTGCAGCGAGGGAGATTCATGATGACGAGAATGTTGTCCTGGGGGTCGGTCTACCGACTATCTCAGGCGCCCTGGCCAAAGCGCTGCATGCGCCCAATGTCAATTTGATGATGGAAGCCGGGATTATCGATTTCGAACCCCTGGTGAGACCGAACCACATCGCGGATGTGATGAGTTGCCGTGGCTTTTCCTACTCTACGGACCTCTTTTCGACATTTACCACTACCTACCGGGGGTTTGTCGATGTCTGCTTTCTGGGAGTAGCCCAGATTGACAAATTTGGGAACCTGAATACCACTGTCATTGGAGACTATTTCAAGCCCGATCTCCGTCTACCTGGTTCCGGCGGTGCTGCAGATTTCATTGGGTATTCAAAACGAACCGTTCTGACAATGCGGGGAGGGAATTTCGTGGAAAAACTGGACTATGTCACGTCACCCGGTTATCTGGAGGGGGGTAGCGCCCGGGATGACTCCGGGTTGTTTCCCAAAGGGTCCGGTCCCTCCATGTTGATTTCAAAGAAGGGCATCTTCAAATTTGACCCGGAGACCAAAGAGCTCTATCTGGCTCAAATTCATCCGGGCATCTCACTGGATGATGTCAAAAAAGATGTGCCCTGGGACCTGAAAATCACGGAGAATCTCACAGAGACAGCTCCCCCCAGCCAAAAAGAGGTCTCGTTTATTCGTAAATTCGCACCGACTGAATCGGTGGGTCGTGAACTGGCCCTGGAATTAAGTACGGCCCATATCATGAAGAAGATGGAGGCGAGGCAGAAACCCGAATAGAGCTCCTGAACCTGTCCTATACAAACAGGGGCAGGTCACTTACCTCTGTTTGTACAGGCTATATCCCACATTGTTTTCAATTCTGCATATTCAGCAGTTCCGTTACGGTTTCCGTCCTGGTCCGCTTTTCTGACGACAAAATTATAAAACTTATCGTCCGCACCCAGTTCGACGTACCGGATCACTTCGGTGACGCAACCCGATCCGGTTTTTTTGAGCCTGGTATGTCCTCGGAGGAATTTTGCCAGCTCAATAACCAGAGAGGTTGCTGAGGCTTCAACCATATAGCCGTTGGCCAATCTTTTCTTATTTCTGGCAGAAACCGTCGCCGAAAGACCTGTCACTATCAACAGTATAACTATCATTACAAACAGACGTTTAATCATCGTTTTATCCTTTCCTGTAAAATCCATTGATTGACAATCACAAAGGCACTGATTAACCCTTTTCTTTTTTTCGGCTCAGTATAACCGATTCTGTTGATCAATTCAAACGGTATGCCAGTAGTCATTTGCTGATTGGGGCCGTAGAATTATTTTTGTTGAGTGCCAATATCTCTGATTGTCAGATAAACATTGGTACCAAAGATCAACAGGGCGCCAAACCAGCCTGACAGGCCCAGAGCCGGATCAGATACAATGTAAGGACCCAGAATTGCTGCAATCAAAATTCGACTGGAAGAGATGACTCCCCCTTCAACGGCCGTTACATATTTAAAACCCAGTGTCAGGAGGTATTGGCCCAAAACACCGAATATGGCGGCTATGGCTAAATATTTGGCTTGTTCCAGAGTCGGAATGAATAAATGCTGGGGAAAAAAAATACCAATCAGGAGTGTGCCGATTCCAAACATAAAAAAAAGGATGGTATCGGTATCGTTAAATTTCCGAGCAAAATTTAGAATTGTAACGGCAATGGCTCCGAAAAATCCTGATGCCAGCCCCCAGAGGTTTTCCATTCTCAACGCGAAGCCCTGGGGCGAGATGACCAGCCAGACACCAAAAAATGCTACCAAGGTCAGGAAATAGGCAGGATAATCTTTTTTCCCCTTTTGAAATAGAAAGAAGAAGACCGCGATGAAGAGGGGATAGGTCATATTGAGGATGTTGCCTTCTGCTGCAGAAGTGAGGCTGACCGCCTTAAAAAAACAGAAGACCGCTGCGACATTGCTGAACGCTCTGCCCAGGAGTAACCACCAATTTCTGGGTTTGAGGGGGCGTCGCTTTACGGCCAGGATCGAACAGATGACAATAAATCCCAATGCAAATCGAGCAAAGACAAAAAATGTGGAGTCCAGTTCTACTGACGTTTTTGCCCAGCGAATGCTGACGGTGGTCATATAAAGGCAAAACGCCGAGGCAGAGATGCACACCCGTCCCAGAAATGTCTTCGTTAATCCAAATTTCATATTTTCCATCGTAAATCTGATTGCGTAAGCGTTCTAAGCGGTTCCCCTCTCAATGCCGTCTTTGAGATCACAGCGGATGTGAAAGTTTGTATCAGTTAACTGGTGGAATCCAGTATATCCGAGTATTTCGAGAAAAATCCCTGTATGATGACACATTTGAATCCATGTCGAACAGTAAATGGAGGGAAATCCCTCTGATGGTCAGGTCATTTCCAGGTATGGATATCACGGAGATATGAATACTGACAGTGACGACAGGTCCGCAGGATTTTAGCACAGGAGTAGCCCCGTATTTACAAATACCTAGTATCTTGTTAAATATTGTAACAGTCAATGAGATGTATATAAAAATGAAGGAGAGATGCCGTTTTAGAAAACCAAGAACGCTTGGTGGATCGGGAAGCAGTTATGACATTGGGATTCGGTTTGCATATTAAATATGGGATTTGCAAGGTAGAACCAATTGATTCTGAATTTTGGACCTTGGACTTTACAATTTGAATTATTTGGTGTCATATAGTTGGCAGCGGGAAACCAGTCTGAAACTAAAGGATATTTGATAGCCCAGGACTTTTGTCGATGAACCTACGTTTGATTTGGCGGGAGAAACGAGATAGTATTTCTGTGCCACCGGACCCTCAGACGAAACAAGACGATAGTAAGAGAAATGCTATCCGACTGATAACACGATAACCTTTCATGAACAGGAAAAATATATTAACAAGGCTGATGGCGATCGTTCTGTTTTCAGCACTGTTGGGTGGCTGTTCTCAACAGTCAATCGAAAAAGAATCTCTGGCGACCGAACAATCAGTTACTGAAGAACCGGAACGGTCTGTATTGGTAACAGCTGAAGAGGAACCAGAATCCGGTCAAAAAGAAACGCTTCAGGGGAATTCTGAATCAGATGCAGAAGATGAACCGTTGACTGATGTCGAAGAAAAGTCAGAAGAGGATGAAGAAGATGAAGAAGATGAAGAGGATGAAGAGTTTGACGAATTCGAGTCCGAATTCGAAGAAGCGAAACAGGAGGTTTCAGACCCCCTGGAGGGCTACAATCGGGCGATGACAACCTTCAATGACAAGCTGTACTTCTGGGTACTCAATCCCATTGCCGGTGGTTATCGCTTCATTATACCCGAAGCCCCCAGGCGAGGGGTGAGAAATTTTTTTCACAACCTGCTGTACCCTTTGCGATTTGTGAATAACCTGCTGCAGTTCAAGATCGCCAATGCAGGGGAGGAGACTCTCAGATTTGTGACCAATTCCACTATCGGTATTCTTGGACTCTGGGACCCTGCCAAGGAGTGGTTTGATATGAGGCCGCACGAAGAAGACTTTGGTCAAACCCTTGGCTTTTATGGTCTTGGTTCCGGTCCACATATTGTTTTACCCTTCTTTGGACCCTCCAATCTGAGGGACACTTTTTCCATGGTCCCGGATAACTACCTGGATCCAACTGGACAACGAAAACCGCTTGGTCAGACAGAATCCTATGAGGCTGAATACGGTCTTCTTGCCATTAAGACTATCAACAAAGTCTCTCTGCGACCGGGTGAGTACGAAAGCCTCAAAAAAGATGCTGTGGACTTTTATCCCTTCTTGAGGGACAGTTACGAGCAGATGCGAAACAAACAAATAAAGGAGTAGCTATGAGAAAACTGATCTTTTTAATCATCTTCGCTTTGGTTTTCGCTCAACCATTGATGGCAAGTGATCAGGGAGACGTCAAAGATCTTGTAGAGCGCAACATCAAGATTGTCATGGGCTTTATTAAGAATAAAAGCCTTGATAAGGAGACCCGGAACCGGAAAATTATCGATTCCATGGCCCCGTTTTTTGACTTTAATTTCATGGCCAAGGTCTGCCTGGGTAAAAAATATTGGAAACCCCTCAGTAAGACCAAACGAAAAGAGTTTACAGAACTGTTTGTCAAACGGCTCAAGGAGTCATACATCGAAAAATTCGATCTCTATACGGATGAAGAGGTCGAAGTTGAAGCGGCCAAAAAGGTGAAAAAGCGCATTCACGTCGTCACTTATCTAGTTTCGAAGGGGGACAGAATGGAGATGATCTTTAAATTCCGCAAAACAAAAAAGGGCTGGAAGGTATACGACCTGGAGATCCTGGGCGTCAGTATCGTTCTGACCTATCGCTCTCAGTTTTCCGGCTTTCTGAAAAAGAACAGCATGGACGACCTGCTGGAAAAACTGGCGGTGACTGGCTCTTTTGCCACTTCGGGTAGTAAAAAATAGATAAATACATCCCACGGAAACGCTATGTTAAAACGATTTTATAACAGGGTCATTCTAGAACATCCACTGTTGGTGTTGATGGCTATCATTATTGCCATTGCACTGTTGGGGTACCAGGCACGCAAACTCGAGATTGACGCCTCAGCCGAAACACTGACGTTGGAAGATGACAAAGATCTGAAGCTGAGTCGCTTGTTCTGGGCTCGCTTCAAAAGCCAGGATTTTCTGGTCATTACCTTCACACCCAAAGGCGACCTGTTGGGGGATGAATCGTTGGACATCATCCGCAGGCTTAAAGCGGATCTGCTTAAGCTGGAAATGGTAGAATCTGTGACTTCCATCCTGGACGTTCCGTTGATGGAGAGCCCACCCCTGCCGGTCAAGGAGATGGTTAAAAATGTCCCGACCCTGGAATCTCCGGGAATTGATAAAAACCTGGCAAGAAAGGAGTTTCTCAATAGTTCGATCTACCAGAACAACCTGGTCAGCCCCGATTTTAAGAATACCGCGATCCTGGCTAACCTGCATGATGATCCCAAGTGGCAGGGCTTTCTAAAAAAGCGTGATGCCCTGCGGCAGAAGGAAAAAAAGGGCACGATCACCATAGCTGAACAGCAGGAGTTGGAGAAGGTCCTGCTGGATTTCAAGGCGCATCGCGATATGATGCGTGATAAAGTGCACGATAACATCGTACAGGTGCGGGCTTTGATGGAGAAGTACAAAAGCGATGCCGATCTGTTTCTTGGCGGCGTGAGTATGATCGCCGACGATTTGGTGACCTTCATCAAGGGCGATTTGAGCACTTTTGGCCTGGGGGTTCTGTTTTTCCTCGTTATCACGCTCTGGATCATTTTTCGGCAGCTGCGCTGGATTTTGCTGCCTATTTTGTGCTGCAGTTTTTCCGTCATTGCCACATGTGGGTTGTTGGGGTTATTTGGTTGGGAGGTCAGCGTCATCTCATCAAATTTCATCTCCATTCAACTGATCATTACGATGGCGATGACCATCCACCTGATAGTCCGCTATCGAGAACTGGCAGAGGAGTTGCCGGACGCCGACCAGCGCGAACTGGTGCTGGAGTCAACTCTCTCCATGGCCAAACCATGCCTTTTTGCGATCTTGACCACCATGGCCGGGTTCAGTTCCCTGGTGTTTTCAGGGATCAGACCGATTATCAGTTTTGGGTGGATGATGACTGCCGGGATTGGTGTTTCCCTGATCCTGACATTTTTGCTCTTTCCCACCGTGCTGATGTTGATGGAGAAAAGCATGCCCAATCGCTCTTTCGAGTCCTATTTCGCAGCCACCAAAAAAATGGCTGATTTTACCGAGCATCGTGGCAGAGCTATCATCATTGTCAGTGCCTTGATCCTGATCTGGAGTATTGTGGGGTCCTCGAAGTTGATGGTGGAAAACAGCTTTATTGATTACTTCAAAGAATCCACAGAGATTTACCAGGGGATGAAAATGATTGACCAGCAGCTGGGCGGCACCACACCCCTGGATGTGATAGTCGACCTTGGTGTGGATGAAGAGGAGCAGGCCCCTGCCTCAACTGCCGCGGAAGAAGAGGATGAGGATGAAGATGATCTGGACGAGTTTGAAGAGGAGTTCAAAGAGGAGGAAAACAAGGCCCAATACTGGTTTACATCCGACAAAATGGACCGTGTGGAGAAGATTCACGACTACCTGGAAACGGTGCCCGAACTCGGTAAGGTCATGTCGTTGGGAACCATGCTCAAGGTAGGAAAAACTCTAAATGATGGAGAGCCTCTGGATAACTTCCTGCTGGCGTTGATCTATAACGAACTGCCGGAGAAATTTCGCAAAATCGTCCTCAGTCCTTTCGTATCAGTGGAGCATAACCAGGCCCGCTTTTCTGTCAGGATCCGTGATTCGGAACCCACCTTAAGAAGGGACGCACTTCTGAAGCGTATTCGCCGTGAATTGACCGAAAAAGTCGGCCTCAAAGCGGAAGATTTTCAGCTATCGGGGATGATGGTTCTGTATAACAATATGCTGCAGAGTCTTTTTGATTCGCAGATTATGACCCTGGGAACGGTACTGTTGGTGCTGATGGTGATGTTCTGGATTCTGTTCCGCTCACTGCGCATCGCCCTGATTGCCATTTTCCCGAACCTGCTTTCGGTGGGCGTGATACTCGGTTTCATGGGTTGGGTCGGAATACCGCTGGATTTAATGACGATTACGATTGCGGCCATCAGCGTGGGGATTGCTGTGGACGATACCATTCACTATATCCACCGTTTCAAAAAAGAGTTTGCTATAGTTGGGAACTATCTCGCGGCCATGCACCGCAGTCACGAAAGCATCGGCTACGCGATGTATTACACATCCATTACGATTGTGATCGGATTTTCGATCCTGATTCTCTCCAATTTCATTCCCGGGATCTATTTTGGTCTGTTGACCGGTCTGGCAATGGTTATCGCACTGGTTGCCGCACTGACGCTTCTGCCGCAACTGATGGTCTTTATCAAACCACTGGGGCCGGAAAAAGGGTAAAGGGTGAGAGGGCTTTTGTCGTTCATGAACCAACTGCTGGCGTGGCGCGCTATTATTTAAAAAAGGCGCTCCAGCCGGTCAATCGTTCAACTCAAGCCTCTTTTTTATATAAGGTGTAAAGATAGGGCCTTGGATCCCCGCTGGGCATGACATAGGTATACTCGAAATGGGTGATGAGTGTGAATGCCTCTCCCAGTCTTGTGGTTAGTTCTTGAAGAGAATAGCGATGAACGTCCAATCCAGCACATTTCTGCGCCCCTTTTTCAGAAAACTCTGCTAATATCGCATAGCCTCTTACTTTTAAGAGAGATCTAAGATTTTCGAAGTATCCGTCAATATCAGATTCAGCCGTCAGGAAGTGTAAGACGGCCCTGTCAATCCAGATATCTATTTTCAAATTTAGTCCATGCACAGGTTCAGCGATGTCCTGACAAAGCCAGTTGATCTGCTTGCTTTTTTCACCCAACCTGACTTTGGTTCGCTCCAGAGCCTCATTGCTGATATCATTGAGAACCAGTGTAGCCTCTGTCTTTGCAAGGTCGTCGCATAGCATCGAAGTGCCGGCTCCTGCCAGAAATAGAGTGGACTTTTTCCACTCAGGAATCAGGTTCAACAGCTCCAACGTTTGGGTGGCACTCTTTTCATACCACCCCATCTTTGTGTCCTCGGTTTTAATGAAGATTGAGTTCCAATGCTCACTGAGCGCTTTCACCATTTGATCTCCACTAAGAATTTATGCCTTCCTTCTGTTTCCAGTGTGACGGATTCACATCTCCATTCTAACAAATCAACGACAATTCGCAAACATTCCCTGAAAATTTAGCCAAACTAGCTGATTATATGGGGTTGTTCTATTCAGGGGGGCTGCAGCCTTGAATTCTGTTACAGAGGTTCTGCAGAATTATCCAATCGTAAGATACATGGTTTTCAATTATCTATTGCTACTTATTTTCTATCTTAGTAAAATAAGAGAATCCATTTCATTTTTAAAAGTGGTGTACTGCAAACCAGAAGCGTGGCTATGGCACAATATGTCCGGGAAGTGGTGAAAAGTTACTCATAATTTTCAATAATCAAGTATACTAAAAGGCGATATGAAAAAAGGAAAAGTAGTCATTGCCATGAGTGGCGGGGTCGACTCTTCTGTGGCTGCAGCCTTACTGCAAAAAGACGGTTACGAGGTGATCGGAGTCACTATGGAGATTTTCGATGGATCTACGGTCTATCCGGAAGGGAGCCACCACGCCTGTTTTGGGCCAGGTGAAGAACAGGATATTAAAGATGCAGCCGAAGTTGCGCAAAAGCTCGAAATTCCCTACCACACAATCGATCTTAAACAGGAATATAAAACGAATATCCTTGATTTTTTCATTAAAGAATATGGCCAGGGAAAAACCCCAAATCCCTGTGTCAAATGCAATCATGAAATGAAGTTCGGTGCCATTGGCAGGGAATTAGCCAAACAAGGCATCCAGTATGATTATTTTGCCACCGGACATTATGCCAGGGTTGGATTTAACCCGGCTGAGCAGAGATATGTATTGAAAAAAGCAATTGATCAAACCAAAGATCAAACCTATTTTTTGTTTAACCTGAAAAGGGAACAACTGCAAAATACGCTGTTTCCGTTGGGATCCTTAAGAAAAGAGGAGGTCAGAGAAATTGCCAGAGAATTTGTGCCATCGGTGAGCGACAAAAAGGAGAGTCAGGATTTTGTCGCAGGCGGTTACTCTCAGTTGTTTCAAAATGCAGGTAGTTCTGGCCCCATTCTGAACCATGCTGGCAAAACAATAGGCGAGCATAAGGGTATTGAGTATTTTACGATTGGTCAGAGAAGAGGACTCGGTCTTTCCTCCAAAGAACCCCTTTATGTAACATCAAAAGACCCGCTTTCGAAAGCGGTTACGGTCGGACCGAAAAAAGAGCTGATGGGAAAAGGGTTGATCGCAACCCAATTGAACTGGCTTATTTATCAGAGTCTGCAACAATCGGTTCGATTCAAAGTTAAGATACGGTTTCAGCACGATGCAGTGGATGCGACCGTGTCACCTTTAGAAAACGGTGAGGTTCAAGTGGAATTTGATGAGCCGCAATTTGCGATTGCTCCGGGACAAGCCGTTGTTTTCTACAAAGGGGACATTGTTGCGGGGGGAGGTATCATTAAAAAAGAGATGAGATGATTGAGACACTAAATAAAAAACTGGAAACGCTGCGGGAAATTATTCGCAGGAAAAAGACACTGGTGATTGCTTTCTCAGGAGGTGTAGACAGCACGCTGATCGCAAAAATTGCCTTCGATGAACTGGGGAAAAAATCTGTGGCCGTGACGATTAATTCAGAGTCATATTCAAAAAGGGAGTTGGGAATTGCGAAAAAAGTGGCAGAGGAGATTGGAATTCGTCATGAAATTGTGAGCCTGTCCCAGCTTGATGACACGGATTATGTAAAAAATACGGCGGACAGATGCTACTTCTGCAAAAAAGGGGAAATGGCTGAGATGAGAGTGGTGGCTGAACGATTTGGATTCAAACATGTCGCGTTTGGCGTTAATACATCCGATTTTGGTGAGTACCGACCTGGTCTAAAAGCCCTGCAAGAGGATGGTGATTTTCGACCTCTGGTTGATGCAGAGTTGGAAAAAAAAGAGATTGTGCAATTGGCAGAATTTCTGGGCCTTTCCAACCATGACCTTCCCTCAACCACTTGCTTGTCGTCTCGAATACCATATGGACAGACAATTACAGCCAGCAAACTGTCACAAATTGAAGAAGCAGAACTGATGCTTGAAAACCTTGGCATTCGTCAATCACGGGTCAGAAATTATGGGAAATTGGCCAGAATTGAGGTCAGCCCTCAGGAGATCGAAAAAGTGGTGGCAAACAGAAAGACCATTGTTTCAAAGCTGAAAGAGCTTGGCTTTTTATACATTACTCTGGATCTGGAAGGATATCGATCAGGTAGTATGAACGACGTCCTTTAAAATCGCCCTTGGAACCAGCGGTTGGGCCAAAATCCGCATACCCGGTTTGGCGACATGAGTTTTAGAAGTTTTGAAATCGATAGGGCAGGATCATAAAAAAAGTGGCTCCACTCTCAGGGTTGTTTTCAGCCCAGATCTTTCCCTGGTGTGCGGTAACGATCTCCTTGCAGATAGCCAGCCCCAATCCGGTTCCGCCATTACTGGTCCTGGTTTTGTTACTCTGGACAAATTTATCGAAGAGATGCGCTTTCTCATCTTCAGGAATTCCCAATCCCTGGTCACTAACCGAAAATTGCAACGCTGAAACCTGATTGTCCATGATGATAGATTGGGTTTTCTGGTACTGGATGGAAATATTTTTCCCCCGCGGAGAATAACGAACAGCATTAGAAAGCAGATTACGTATTACCTGGCCGATTTTGTAGACATCACAGTAGACGCTGGTTGGAATTTCAGGTTCTGCTATGGTGAGCCGGATGTTTTTTTCTTCCAGAGTTGGCCCCAGTTCAATAATTGCTTCGTTGACGATCTGAAAAACATCGTTTAGTTGGATACTATATTCGATATGGCCTGATTCAAGTTTTGAGAGATCCAGCAGGTCATTTAGTAATAACAGCAATTGGGACCCCGATTTTTGAATCTGGGAAAAATAGTGCAGCAGTTCGTCCAGGTTGACATCGTTAATCTTGTCCACACCCAGTTGTGAAAGGCTAAGCATTTGCTGCAGCGGATTTCTGAGTTCATGGGAGATATTGGCCAGGAATTCACTTTTAGCCGCATTTGCCAATTCCGATTTTTCCTGGGCGACTTTCAGTTTTTTCGCCGTTCGTTTTCGCTCCTTGATTTCCCGTTTTAATTCCTCGTTTACCTGGACCAGTTCAAATGTTCGCTGCTCAACCCGTCGTTCCATCTCATCTGAAGCTCGTACCAATTCGTTTTCAATCTGTCTTTGACGGGTGATGTTTCTGGCAAAGATCGCCAGTTTGCTTATTTTGCCGAGACTGCTTTTGACAGGATTAATGGAAACTTCGAGTATCTGGCCCTCATTGTGGCTTTCATATTTAAAGGGTTGCCCGGTTTCCAGCACTTTGTTGGCAAATGTCTTTCTCTCCTCGGCCTTTGAAGGAGGTAAAAGATGAAAAAAGCTCTGCCCTATAAGTTCAGCAACATCTCTATTGAAAAATGTCGCTGCTGATTCGTTGATAACCAGAATAGTGCCTTCGATGGTAATGAGAACAGCCCCATCAAAACTGGAATTTATCAATGTCCGCAACACATTTTCGCTTTCCGCCAGGGCTGTTGTGGCGTCTTTGCGAATGGTGATGTCCCTGACGAAGGTAATGACAGCGCGTTTTCCCCTTAGATCAAACAGATGTCCACTGACTTCCACCGGAATTTGACTGCCGACCTTTGTTCGATAAACCGTTTCAGTTATCAGCGTTTTTTCTATTAACAGTCGTTGCATATCGGTAGATATTTGCAGCTGCTGTTGGTTTGCGACGAGGTCGAGCGGAGACATCAGTAGCAATTCTTCCCGTGTATAACCCAACCTTTCACAGGCCACATCGTTGACCTCAATGAATTGATTAGGGTGCCCTTCCATCGTTGGAAAATAGACAAAAATGGCGTCGTTCCCATTGTTAAACAGCAACCGGTACCACTCTTCCTGTGCTTTGATCTCCCCCAGGCGCCCTTCCCGTTCGGCTATTGTTTTTTCAAGATCGTTTAATAAATCCGATTTATTGATATGTTGCATTGTCATAAATCCTGTCTTAAACAAACTGCAGGGTGAAACCTTGATGGATTATTCAGCCAATCTGATACGTTAGGGATCGTACAAAAATGACTTGGCATAATCTGTCCGCAAAAGTCCCGTAAAGACTGGACATTTTGCAGACAGAATGCCAAGTAATTTTTGAGCCAACCCTTAGGCAGTATCCTACATCGAGCCCGGTCAAATAACAATTAAAAACCGATCTCTCTGCAGAGTGGAGAATACAATAAAAAATGAACTATTCGCAAACTAACTAGAAGATTGACCCTTTTTTGACGCGAAGATAGCGATTTTCAAAAGGAGTAAAATCCATGGAGAACCGTGTAGGAGAAGATCAAACCAATCAATCAACTGTTTCAGGTCCCCTGCAAAAAGCATTTGCAGTTTTTCCCAGATGTGGGGCGGCGAAAACGGTGCCAGGCCAACTGTGAGGCATAGGATAAGGACCAACGACCATTTAAGATTTGCAATCCAATTCATATCGTTTCGGTTTAAATGCGGATTTTAGAGCCGGAAGTTTTGGACCTTTATTGTTGAATGGGTTTTGAGACCCTCTGTAACCTGATTCTGATTATTAACCTATAGAAATCAGACGTTTTTGTCCAGAGGGGCTGAAATTTGAT
>Ga0233431_1001691_pt1 | contig 36184 bp, 24 predicted proteins | sample SI_118_April2016_FD_179867 | JGI IMG/M metagenome (GOLD analysis project Ga0233431, IMG submission 179867) | Seawater microbial communities from Saanich Inlet, British Columbia, Canada - SI_118_April2016_200_MG | ecosystem: Environmental > Aquatic > Marine > Inlet | place: Canada: British... | reverse complement strand
AATCTTTATCAATTGAAAAATCTTTTCTTTTGTTTAAAAAATGATGGATAACATCTTCATTCTCTTCTTTTTCACAGGAACAGACAGCATAGACAAGAAGTCCTCCCGGTTTTACCAGATTGGCAGCCGAATTGAGCATTTTTTTTTGTTGCCCGGAAAGCCTGGCAATATCATTTTTTGAGCGGTCCCATTTTGTGTCAGGGTTTCGGCGGAGCACACCAAGCCCTGTACATGGTGCATCAATCAGGACTCGATCAAAATAAAAATCAAAATTCTTAATTGAGGTTTTCAGCAGGTTTAAAGGTTTTGTATGGATAATATCAATGCCCAGCCTTTTTGACTCTATTTCAAGGGATTCAAGTTTTTTAGGGTCAACATCACTTGCGATAATAGTTCCTTTATTTTCCATGAGCTGGGCAATATGCCCTGTTTTTCCACCAAGGCCGGCACAGGCATCCAGAATTTTTTCATTGGGTACAGGTGCCAGAAAGTCGGTGACAATCTGTGCAGCTTCATCCTGGATTTGAAACAATCCCAGTTTAAAGGTTTCAAATTCCTGGATGGGTATGCTTGGATTTGTAAAACTTATTCCCTGTGAAGCATATTCAGTCAATTGAATGTTTTTTGCAACAAAGGATAATTCTTTGGCAAGAGATTGTCTGTTGTTTTTCAAAGTATTCGTTCTCAGGGTGATCTGGGGAATAGTATTGATTTGTTGGCAAAGGCTACAAACTTGTTCAAATCCAAAGGCATGATTCCATTTTTTGGAAAGCCACAAAGGCAGAGAAAATTTTATTGAAATAAATTTAGATTTATTCTTTTTTATGTCTGGGAAAGCAACTTTTGAAAAATTATCTGCCGCATTTCTTAATACTGCATTAATAAAACCGGCAGCCTTTTTGCCAAGAAGTTTTTTTGCTATATCTACTGTGGTGTTAATTGCTGCAAAGGCAGGAACCCTGTCCATATACTGAATTTGAAAAAGAGCGATCCTTAATAAATATAAAAGGGTTATATTTATTTTCCCCAAAGGTGTTTTGGAAAATGTGCTCAGGGTCCAGTCAATGGATCCTCGGTGTCGGAGAACACCAAATATCAAAGCATTGCAAAGGTTTCTGTCGTTTTTGGCAAGTGATGAAATTTCCAGTGAAAGGTTTTCCATGCTTTTATCAAGGTTCTGGGATGAATTGTGCCAGGAAACAAGGACGTTTAAAGCTATGTGTCGTGGGTTTTTAATCATGCAATGTCAAATGCTGCCGGCAGTTCAATTTTGTGGCCGCATAAAAATTGTCTGGTGTTCAATCTTTTCCCTGATGATCCCATGAGTTCAAGAATAATAAGGCAACCTTTGCCAGTGGCAACATGAATTCCTTGTTTATCGCATCTAAAAATGATTCCTGGTTTGTGACAGGTCTGGGTCTCTAAAGATTTTGTTTTATAAATTTTGATTGTTTTATTCCCAAGACAGGTAAAAGCTCCGGGCCAGGGTGTCATGGCATTAATATGTGCGCAGATCTGCCTGCTGGAAAGGTTCCAATTGATTCTTCCATCACTTTTTTTAAGCATTTTTACATAAGTTGCCTTTGAATGATCCTGGGGAATAGGTTCAAGGCGATTTTTCAAAATAGCATGAATGGTTTCTACAATAAGATTGGCCCCGATTATCCCCAGCCTGTCATGGATATCAAGTGCCGTGTCCAGCTTGGATATGGGAGTCGAAGATGAAAGCAAAAGATCCCCGGCATCCAGTTTGTCGGCCATGACAATGGTAGTAATTCCGGTAATTTTATCCATATTTAGAATGGATGCCTGGATAGGAGATGCTCCCCTGTATTTAGGTAAAAGGGAGGCATGGATATTTATTGGCAATATTTTGGGAATATCCAAAATTTTCCTGGAGAGGATTTGTCCAAAGGCTGCAACAACAAAAAAATCAGGATTAAGGGATAAAAGTTTTTCACTGGCTTCTTCTGTATTGATGTCTTCTGGTTGAAAAACATCAATGCCCATATTCAGGGCAGCGGTTTTGACAGGTGAAGGCGCAAGTTTTTTCCCTCTGCCCCTTGGTCTGTCCGGTTGTGTGACCACAAGGCTTACATTGAAATCATCCTGGACTGCCAGGTTTTGTAATGCAGGAACACTGAAATCAGGTGTCCCCATGTAGATAATATTGGTACTTTGTCTCACTTATTGTCCTGCATTTTGGCTATTTTTTTTTTATACATGGTTCTTTTTAAAAGGCTGATCCTCTCAATAAACAAGATGCCGTCAAGATGATCTATTTCATGCTGCATAATGATTGCAAGAATTCCCATGGCATCAAACTCAAGCTTTTTTCCTTTAATATCAACTGCCTTGACCGTCACCTTTTCATATCGTTTTACATCAGCACTATAATCAACTACGCTTAAACAGGCCTCTTTTTCAGAAACAATACTGCCGGAGCTGGCAATGATTTCAGGGTTTATTAGTGCAGTAAATTCTTGAATTGAGTCATCTCTGTCCGGGTTTTCCGCATTGGAATCATAGACAATAACTCTTTTGTTTATGCCAACCTGTGATGCTGCAAGCCCTACACCAGGGGCATCAAACATGGTTTCTCCCATATCCTTAATCAAATTTTTTATGTCCTCGTCAATGGAGTCAACCTTAACAGAGGGAAGCAATAAGGACTTTTCAGGATAAGTTAGAATTTTACGAATAGCCATTTTTCTCTAAGATGTCCTTTGCAATTTTTATATCTTCTTCAATCTGTTTTGATAGCTCCTGAATACACGAAAATTTTTTTTCATCTCTTAGTTTTTTAACCATATTGACACGGATTCGGGTATTATAAATGTCATGGTTAAAATCAAGGATATGAACTTCAATGGTAAACATTTGATCACCAAAGGTCGGTGAAAAACCAATATTGGCAACTCCCCAGAAATTGCCTTTGGTAGTTTCCACATTGACAGCGTAAACACCCAGTTTGGGGCAGAGTTCATCATGAAGCTTTATATTGGCAGTGGGAAATCCAAGCTGGCTTCCGCCGCGCTTACGACCTTTGATAACTTTTCCCCTGATTTGGTAGTGCCGGCCAAGATATTTCATTGCTTGATCGACTTTTCCATCCATAACAATTTTGCGTATTATGGTACTGCTTATCCTTTCATGGTCTGAATCTGTATTATTTATCCAGGGAGCAACAATGGTTTTAAATCCCAGTCGATCCTTTTCTTTTTTTAAAAATTCAATATTTCCCTGTCTGCCTTTTCCAAATGAATAGTCTTCACCAATAATGATCGCTTTCATTCCGATTTTATTAACAAGTATTTTTTCAATGAAATCATGGGCAGTAATGGCGGCAAATGCCTTATCAAATGGGATACACAATAATACGTCCAGTCCACATTGTTCTATGAGTTCGACTTTCTGGTCACGTCTTGTAATCAAGGAAGGTCCCTTAATTCCCAAGGCTTTTAAAGGGTGGGGATCAAAGGTCATGGCAACTGATGTCCCGTTGATTTGCCTGGCTTTTTCCATCACTTGCCCAAAAAGACTCTGATGTCCTTTATGAACCCCGTCAAAATTGCCGATGGTAATTACAGCATTTTTAAAAGGGCGTTTGATTTGCTTTATATTTTCAATTAATTCCATTTTTACCTTTTCAACTTTGCACAATAATCTTGACAAAACTTATAAACAGATATATATAGCTCAACTGTCATTTTTAAGCAATCTTTAATTGCCGGAATGAAGGCAGCAAAAGGACAGCTTAGTGCCGAAGTGGCGGAATTGGTAGACGCGCTTGTTTCAGGGACAAGTGAGCGAACGCTTGTGGGAGTTCGAATCTCCCCTTCGGCACCAAATGATATGAAAAAAGGATTAAGCCGAAGTGGTGGAATTGGTAGACACGCTAGACTTAGGATCTAGTGCCGCAAGGCGTGGAAGTTCAAGTCTTCTCTTCGGTACCATATAACGAACCGGAATCTTAAGGGATTCCGGTTTTTTTATTGAGGTAAAATGTGGTGGGAAAATGGTGTGGCTTGCGACTCTAATTATTCAGTACACTTTGATTTCTTAGTATTCAATATGGTACGGGTGCAGCAAAGGGGATGGATTACCCATCACTATTATCCAGGCTGATTGGGTTTGAGGTTTTCTCCCCATTAAATTTGATCATAAGCATGGCTATATCATCTGATTGAGGTGCTGTCTGTGAATGATCCTTTATCGTACCCAAAACGATTTCGATAATTTCATTTGGTGATTTATCTTTATTTTTTTCTATTTGGGCGAGTAATTGTTCATTTGAATATTGTTCATCTTTAGGGTTCATTGCTTCATTTACACCATCTGTGTACAGGAAAAAGCTCTCTTGTGGAGACAGGATAAATGAATGATTTGAGTAGGACATACCCGGCATTGCCCCTACAAGCGGTTCATTTACTTCTTTTTTATAATATGCTTCCTCAGTTTTGGGAATAACAATTGGTGGGTTGTGTCCGCCATTGGCATAGGTTATTTTACCGGTTTTTATATTCAAGACACCTATGATCAGTGTCACAAACATGGATCTTGGATTATCAGCACTTATAATATTGTTTATATTATACATCATGTCACAGGGTGAAAGATTTTTTTCGCCTACTGTCCTGATCAAAGTTCTTGTTACAACCATGAGCAATGCAGCAGGAACTCCTTTGTCTGAAACATCTCCTAAAGTAAAGCACAAGTGTTCTTCATCAATCAGGAAGAAATCATACAGGTCTCCACCAATTTCTTTTGCCGGTATCAAAGTGGCATAGAGTTCAAATTCCTTGTGTTCAGAAAAAGCAGGGAAGGTTTTAGGAACCATTCCAAGCTGGATTTCCCTGGCAATGCTCAGTTCACTCTCAATTCTTTCTCTGCTAGCAGCTATTTTAATAAGATCTTGAATGTTTTTACTCAACTCCTGTCTCATCACAATAAAAGATGAAGCAAGACCTCCTACTTCGTCTTTATATTTGCCTGGTAGATGATCAATTGGTGTTTCCATATCCAAGGGTTTAGTAAAATCAAGTTCGGGAATCTTTTTGGCATATGATGATAAAAGATTTAAAGGGGTTGCGATACGGGTCACAAGGATAAAAACAGCGATTAATCCAACCATGAACATCAGGCCTATTATTAAACTCTGTCTTATCACAAGTTTCTTAGCAGGTCTGTTGATTTCATTGACAGGCACTATAACGCTTATATACCATTTTAAGGGTTTAAAATAGTTACAATATGCAATCATGGATTTTTTTGCAGCATCATTTGATGATACAAAACGAAGTTCAGAAATATCAGATTTTGAAGATTTTTTAATATCTTCGTAAACTATATTATTTGTTAATGTATTCATGGAAAGATGAATATCATTTTTAATCTGTTTTGGAGGTGGAATCAATATATTATCTTTCGATCCAAATATATAAACAAATCCATTCTTTGTGATGTTTAAGCGCTTGGAATATTCAATGAGTGATTCTATCATTTCCTTTTTTTTCATTTGGGCTTCAGCTTCAATATCGCTTATATCTATTGAGGTTGCTATGGTGTATCCCCATTGGTCTAAAGGTAGAAAAAAGGCCAGTACTGCTTTTTTTTCCCCTTTTTCAGCGTTGAGCATGCAAACTGCATAATCACCTTGTTTTTCTAAATTATCATAACCCATGACATCTGATATATTTCTGCGTTTTATATCTTTTATATTTTTAAAAGTTTCATTTGTGATATCTTTATTGGAACTGGCTAATACCTGGGAGTTTTTGTCTATGATAAAGTAGTCAGTCGCCTCAAAGGGAGCTGAATTTAACCAGTTAAGCGCATGTTTAATACCCAGGATTTGTGGCAGGTCTTCCCTTACAGAGCTGCGATAACCCTTGAAAACCGATTCAATCATATGGGCTGATTGTTTTAGCTGCTTCCTTTTTAAAAGGGTCATTGTTCTCTTATCCGACAGCAGGTTATGATAGTCGTCCTTAATAATAAGATCCAGGGAGTGGAGGATATTTATGGCAGATTTTTTCTGGGCTGCCAGCATTGCATTTCCAACGTCTCTATTCGTAAAATATATATTTACACTTGCACTGATAACCATCACCAGGGTGACAAAAAAAATGATTTTTCCTTTAATTGTTAAAAACATGAAATTACCTATTTGTTTTCATTAGTTTCCGGTTAGGTTTCTGCACCAATGGTTTTTATAGTTATTAAAAATTTTCAGGGCAGTATGTTGCCCTGAATAATTATGGGATAAGTCCATCTACTATTTGTGCTATAACATATTCACTTCTACCAATCAAAGGATAAACTTTTAAATGTTAACCCTTTGAGCAAAGTTTCTATCTGTCGTCTATATCTGCTGACCTTCCTAATATCAGTTTAACATCAATTTTTGCTTGACCAAATCATACCAGTATGATGATATTGCAGTTCTGGCAGTAAAAAATGAGGGCTTTTAAATGAAGCTGCGCAGCAAAATTATGATCGTAACTTTCTTTACGATTTTATTTGTACAGGGAATAAATTGTTTTCTTGGAATAGGTTTTCTGCTGAATAACCTTGAAGAAAATAGTATAAAAAGGTACCAGATCTTAGGTAATGAAATCAAAAGAAAACTTAATAGATCCTTAATCTTTGGTAAACCATTAACCCATATTAATTATAAAAGACTTTTGTCATATATAATTCCTGCAGATATTGAGAATTTGCACATTATTGATACCCTGGGGAAGCCTATTTATTCTTTAAAGAAAAATAAAAATAAGGGCCCATTTTTATTTCAGGAAACACCGGCTCAAATTAAAACATCAGAGTATTATAACATTTATATTCCTCTTACAGCAAGATCTGAGATCAGGGGTAATATTTTAATTATTGTTTCCCTTAAAAAGATTAAAGAAAAATTAATATATCTTGTAAAAAAATCCTTAATCAATTTTTTACTAATTGTGGTTTTTACTCTTCCGATTTTATATCTTTTGCTTACAATGATTATAAACAAACCATTTGGGAAGTATGTAAGTAATCTTGAAAGATTAATAGAAAATGAGAAATATGATGAATTAAAAGAAAAGGGGATTGATCTGACCTCGTTAATTAATATCCAGAATCAGATCAATAACATTAAAAAAGGAGAATGGCTGAATCAAAAAAACAGAAATATTTACGATAATTTTGATTCGATTGTTTATGATTCAGATAATATTTTCCATAAACAATCTATTTATAAAAGATTTATAAAATTGTTAAATTCAAATTGAGAATCAGGAATTAGTAACAATGTATGGTAGACGACTCATAATAATTGTTCTATTGTTTGTTAGTCTTTCCAACCTCATTTACATGTTTTTTAATGTGAAAATGTTCCGGCATGAGTATGAAAATCAGATTATTGGACAGGTTCAGGAGCTTGGAGATGCAGTAAAAAAGGAAATTGAGTATGCACTGCAGTTTGGCCAGTCTATTCAAACTTTAGGTGGCATGGATTCCTTCTTGAAGTCAATACTGAAGAATGCCCCTGAACTTGTCTATATTAAAATACTTAGTAAAAATAATGTCCTGTACTCAGCTTCAAGACAAAATGAAGTTGTACAGAAAATAAAAATTAATATCCTTCCTTCTGATTCAAAAAATGAAAAAGCTGTTATTTTACTGGGTATAGGCGATGAATTAGGTAAAAAAATTGGGATAATGTTTTTTGATCTAATTACGATATTTATAGCAGGGCTTATAATTACCTATGAAATTATAAGGTTTTTTACATCAGAACTGGTTATTGTTCCTTTTCAGGAGTCTATTTCTTCCTTGAATAGAATAGTGAAAAACCTTGATCCAGATACCCATGAGAAATTTCCTTCAGAATATACTTCATTTGTTTTACGATTGAAGCATTGTGTAAACATCATCATTCTTCAGATTGATGATGTTTATAATAAATTAAACCTGGTTGGGCTGGAAGCAATATCAACGATTTTTTATGGCCGGGAATTATTGCTAAAAGAGATTAATAAGAAAAAATTGTTTTTAAACAAGATTGTACAAAAAAAATACGAGTTGAAAAAAATTATTGATCCTTCCCTTGTGAGACCCATAGTATTTGTATTTTTTTTTAGTTCAAATCTTCATTCATGCTTTCTTCCAATATTTACCAGGGATCTTCTTGTTCAGGATACTTTTCTAACCGGCATTTTTTCCAATGAAATCCTTATGGCCCTCCCCATTACCAGTTACATGATAAGTGCCACCGTTTTTATGCTTGCTTCAGGAACAAAATTATTCCAATGGATCCGCCAGGATTATGCTGTAGGTTTAGCCACTCTTTGTACTTCATTTGGGCTTTTTATATGTGGAATCTCAGACAATATTGTTCAACTCATTCTCGGAAGAGTGATTTGTGCTGTTGGATTCGCAATTATTGTTATATTTTGTAAACAATTTATCGTTAATAATTCCAACGAAAAAGATAGATCTTTTTATCTTGCCGGTTTTAATGCCTCTTTTGCCGGAGGCTTGTTTTGCAGTATTATTATTGGAAGTATAATGGTAGATTATTTTTCCTACAGATTTGTTTTTTTCTCAGCTTCGATCATGACCCTTTTAATATTTATTTTTGATTATATGGTATTGTCTAAAAATCTTCCAACGGACAAACGAATTGAAAATGTTGAAAAAATCGGAGTTTTGAATTTTTTAAGATATGGCTTCAATGATAAAAACCTTTTTTGCATACTTTTACAAAGTGTTATTACAAGGATAACTTTTATCGGATTTTTTTACTACTCATTGCCGATTATTTTAGAACCAGACTTTACTTATTCAGATATCGGAAGGATTATGATGTTTTATGGTTTGCCAAGTATTTTTTTTGCAGGAATTATAAACAAACGAATCAAGAAAATAGAACAAAGCAAGTTTTTTGTGATAGTATCAAATATTGCTTTGGGGATTTTATTTATGATGTTTAGCTATTTTATATCTGGTTCTGCATTGTTTAAAGCATGCTCGGTCATATTCATTCTGCTTATTCTTGGGCTTTCAAACAGTATATCGTTTCCTTCTCAGTTAAGACTCTTTTTGACAACTAAGACCGCTAAAACTATAGGAACCAGAACCTCGCTTGCCGTATATCATTCTGTTGAAAGGATAGGCAGCAGTCTTGGTCCAATTATTTTTGGATATTTTGCAGCTTGCTATGATATAAATATGGCAGTGGTTCTTGGAGGATTATTATGTATTTGTGGAAATTTGGTATTTATGATATTTTTTAATCTCAGAAGTTCAACTTGAACATTATAAAAAAGGAGCTGTGCTAAAATGAAGAAAATAATCTATATATCAATATGTTTGATGGTTTTTTTTAATTCAGATTCTATATTTGGCGGCGAACAAAAATATAAAATTTTATCAATTCAACACCAGAATTTTAGTCCGTATATCAGGTCTTTGAAAGGATTTAAAAACGGTATAATAGAATCAGGTTACAAGGATAAAATTGATATAATAGAATATAATGCCAAGGGTGATCTAAAAGCTTTGGATATATATATTGAAAAACTTAAAAATAGTAATGATATAGACCTTATTTTTTCCCTTGGTACCCAGGCAACAAAAAGAGTAGTTAAGAATATAAAAAAAATTCCTATTGTATTTACAGATCTTGGTACACCGGAATTTTCAGGAATTGTCACGGACTGGAAAACTTCCAATGCAAATTTTACAGGAGTGGAAACAAAGAATTATGTTACAATTGGGATAAATCTACTTCATGAATTAATTCAATTTGAAAGTATAGGAATGATATATCTGAAAGGATCTCCCAGTCATGATGGTGCGATTAAACAGGTAACAGAAACTGCTAAAACATCAGGGTTTGATTTCATTTACAAAGGGTTTTCCCTGCGGGATGATCAAGGGAAAAAATACCCTAAAGAAATAATTAGAAAAAATATTAAAGAAGCACTGGATTATGTTGTCCCAAAAGTTGATGTCTTTTATGTCCAGGTATCAAAGACATTTAATATAAATTTTGATTTATTTTTTGAAAATTTTAAAACAAATGGTATCCCAAGTGCAGGCGATCCTGTCTATATAAAAAAAGGGCTTGTTATGGGCATTGGAAGGAATAAGGAACAGTTTGGAAAACAATGTGCAGAATATGCTGTCAAAATTTTGAATGGGACTGATCCTGCCTCGTTGCCCATGGATGTAGGAAAATCATTTTCTATATCGTTAAATACCGAAGCTGCGACCATTGTTGGTTATAATCCTTCAATTGATATTTTAAGTGCAGCTGATGATATTTATAAAGAAATGGATGCTAAAAAATAATCGGCGCTCCATACCAGGGGTATTTTTGAATAAGTTTCGGAATCGATTTTTCAATGATTTTTATTGCATTGCTAAATTGATTACGATTTAGAACAGCCAGTTCCCGGGGACTGTTTGGAAGCAATTTTTTTTGCCATGAATGAGTAAGAGTATGGCATTGATATCCCAGTTTTTTCATAAATTTTATTCTTGTTGCCTTCTGATAAATAGGGCTCATCACAACATTAATATCCTGTTCTATTGCAGCTGTTAAACAATAATATCTTAAAATCTGATTTACGCCTATTCCCTGATAGGCTTTTTTTGTTACAGCACTATTAAAAACAAGAGCGGGAAAATCAATTTTAACCGGGAGATCACATTCAAGAAAATGGGTAGCCTCTTTTTTATTAAAAACCGGGATCACACGAATTGTTCCGATAACTTCACAACCTTCATGTAATACCGCAATAACATTATTCTTATTATCAATTTCGTTCCATTTTAAAAGTTCTGGTTTTAACAGTTTGAAATCTTTTGATCTACTGAATTCCTTTAATCGAAGATTAGTTATCTTATCTTGATCTTGTTCTGACACAAGCCTTATATGGTTCATATGTTATCCTAAAATAAAGTTTAAAAATATAGAGAATAAAATTCAAAAAAACGATGATCCTTAAATCATCAATCCTGTATCCTCGGATATTTTCAAAATAGTCTGATCAGCCAGAGGCATATTTGGACCCTGCAAATGAAGAATTAAAAGAGCCGATAAAAAATATAAACAGATCGAATAATGATTTTCATTAATAGAACCGATATTATATATAGTAAAAAAATACACTTAACAACTATTGATTTCAAGCCGCTGGTTGTTTAGGGCCCACTCAAAAATAACTTTACATTTTTGAAGCCGATTCATCCTGTCCGGCAGCGTTGTGAAAACACGACATATACTTGATATGCCTTAGTTTCCACGCCTTGCCGGACAGGTGACTCAACTAAAAAAAATTGGTAATTAATTTTTGAGTGGACCCTAAGTGTAAAAATATTGTATTTTTTATTTATCTTATATTTTAAAAATTACCAGGCAAAAGCAAATTTTATTTTACCGGAGCAAGAAATTAATGATTCCGGTGGTATAAAAGATATATTGAATACCTTTTGGTCGCCTAAAGCATTGCTGCCATCAATAACTTCCATATCCTCAGGTGGATTATATCCGGTTTGTTTGAATAACTCTGTCAAAGCTGTCTTGATCTCATCTTCAGGAATATTACCGGGTATGTTTTTTCCCCGGATATTAATGAGAGATTCAATAATGCGGTTGATAAACATTTGAAACTTTATGGAACCACCCGCCAGTGAAGCCTCTTTTGGTGTAAAGGCAAAATCCTTGTTTTTCATCCCCACTAGAGGGGTAATCCCTGCTTCAACAAGCTGCATAATTCTATCTTCAGAAAACAGGGCATGTGTGGAATTCATATTTTTACCATCTTCATCTACAATGGCAAGATTCTCGATTCGATTTGTATTATATCTTGTAAACCCCAGGGGCCAGCCTGAATTGTTAACCGACAGGGCGCATAAGGTTCCAATTCCCCATACAGGGGAGACAAAAAGGCCCTGATCTTCAAAATAATGGGCAGGCCTTACAGCAAAACCATTGCAGCCTGCAATTAACCATGCAGCGCCTGGAAGTGCTTTGATTTTTTTAAATTTTGCATAGGAAATATCTTCAAGATGATTTTTTATATATGGGATCTTGTGTAGTTGATTAAAGCTTTTTATTCTGAAGAATTCGGGTTTTATCCAAACACAGGCAGTCAAAAGCATTTTATCTGTGAACTGAGCCACTTTTTCTAAAAGTTCAATGGAGGGCAGGGTATTGTCAAAACCAAGGTCAATCAAAACAAGGTTTGGCACTTCATCATATGGGAGTGACGTTATCTCATTTAAAACAGTCTCAAGGCTGTTATGGGATACAGAAGATATGCTGATGTGTATTTTTTTAAAACCTTTTATATCAGCTTTTTTAACCAGGTTCTGAAGTCCTTTCCATGCGGCTTCGGTTTCCTGAAATTTCCTGTTTGAAAAAATTTCCCGGATAATGGAAGAAACACCAGAACCTGTCTGATTTTTCGGCAATGAAGAATCTGATGATATATCTGTTGAAGTATCAGACCCAATTTCAGGGCCTGCAACCATGGACATGATGTCATCTATTTTGCTTTTCTCTTCTTTAGCAGGTTGCTTAGTCTTATTTTTTAGGCCTGTAATCCTTGAAGGTAAATTCTCTTTTGCCAATGATGCCAGATATGAATTATTTTTTATTATGGATTCAGGTTTGAAATCCTTTATTTTTTTAAATTTTAAGGTAATAGCGCCTTCAGGGCAAAGATCTGCCGGCAGCGGCATATATAGAACGGGTGATAGTTTTTCAATTGTTTGATCAATTGAATAAAGATCAACATCAACAAAATCTGGTTTGAATTTTTCTTCAGGCACAGGAGCAAAAGGCCCAAGAATCATGATTTTATAGGGAAGTTGTTCATAGCTCATTTTATTCTCCCTTTTGATTTTTAAGACCATGCTGCAGGGCTGCCTGTGCTTTCTGCAAGGCCTCCTGAAGTGTTTGAACCAGTATATAGGCATTACCCACGGTCATTACAATGCGGTTTGAAATACTGGCATGTTCAGGCATGGCTTTATGATGATTTCCAAATTCTATGGTTACATCCCCTACACCTGCATATACATTAAATATATCACGATATACATATTCAAGTTCAGGGGGAACATGAAATTGAATTTCGGGCTGTTGTGGGGTTTCTTTTTTCCCTTTACTCTTTTGGCTTTTTTCAGTCATTGCTTTCTCCAATCATTTAATAGCAGCTTCAGGACAGGTATAAAACTTTGAATTGTCCTGGAATCAGTGTCATCCCACTGGTATTTGTCAAATTCTGCATGGTGTTATCCAGCATTCTTGTAGCCGGCATACCACCTGTAATTACTTTAACACTGCATTTGATATTACGGGCCGGGCCCATCAGAATCTGGGATGCAACACCTCCTAAAGCCCCTGTATTATCTCCCATACTTGTTGGAACGGTTGTTCCCATATGATGAGACGGCATAAACATGATTAAATGCTTCATTGATGCGGTAGGCGGAACCGCCATTACCTTTATTGCCATATTTGGATATGGTATCGGTACAGTCACAACAGGTGGTGGTACCGGCGTTTTACAGACATCTGGCATGGCCATATCCATACCCGGCATTGAACAATTTGCAAACATAAAAACTCCTAATATTAAAATTATCCCATGAGGATTTTTTCACCGTCAATTTTAGTACTTTTTTTACTGTTCATAATTGTATATTTTGAATCCATGGAATATAGCCCGTCAGCCTGCCGATTCATTTGACCCGATTTTACCATGTCATTATCTTCTGTACACCTGATATATCCTTTAAATTTATCAATTACCTGTTTTGCCATTGTATTGATCAAATTGCTGATCAGTCGCACGGTTTTAAAACTGGCTTGGAGTTCACTGCCGTTTGCTGTTATGTTGTCATAGGAAATAATGGCCTCCTGACTTTTGTGGATGGCTCTTTTTGAAAAGCAGTTCATATTTTTTGATGCAATGGCCACATTTTTAGTTGAATGAATATTGATACTTCCTTGGTCAGCCCGAATATCCACTTCAGAAGGGAAAGAGATGCTCATTTTTTGAGCACCGGGTCTTTCTATAATACCCAAAATATAGACCATGCCATCTTCGTTTTCAGCACATATGATGATGTCGTTGGGCTGAGGGTTTGTAATACATGAAAATGCTTTTTTTGCTTTAATACTCTTACCGGCCATGTTGACAATGATATCATCGAAAGTGGTAGATATTACGGAACCGGTCCTGATATCTGGTACATTATTTGAATGAATTGGGATTAGGTTTTTTGCTAAGTTGTTCATTATTTCCCCCATTGTTCTGATTTTTTTCTTATTGGGTCAGTCCCCTTTGCCAGGGATTTTTTTGATCCGCGCCATTTAGTTTCTTTATCATCTGTCTCGTGAAGATTTGCCATAAACAGGGTAGCATCGGAAAAGTCCGATTTTTTAATTTTTGCATGGGAAAGGTCGGCATATGTCAAGTCAGAACCTTTAAATAGAGAATTTTCAGCATTCACTCCTTCCATTTGAGCCTGATAAAGGTTGGCAGAGGAAAAATCACATCCTTTCAATTGGGCGCTTTGCATACTTGCCATCTTCATATTGGCACCCTTAAAACTTGATCCAGAAAGTTTAGCTTCAAAAAAATTGGCAAACTCCAGATAAGCATTGTCAAAATTGGAATTCTCCAGATTTGCCCACATGAAACCACCTTGTTTCAACTTGGTTCCCGTAAAATTACATCCATCAAGAACACTGTTGTGAAACTGCACTTGAGTTAAATCCATGTTGGAAAAATTTGTTTCAGTTAATGTTGCTCCATGAAAAAGTGATAGGTTTATAACAGCATCCTTGAAAATATTATTTCCAAATTCACTTTGAAAAAAAGTTGTTTTATTCAAATTAGCCTTTGTAAAATCAATATTTTGCATTTTACAGGAATTAAAAACAGCATTCTCAAGATCAGTCTCTACAAAACAAGAACCTTCAAGGCTCGTTTCCATAAACACACACAAACCCTTTAACATTGCCTTAGAAAAATCCGATTCCTTAATTTCAGATTTTATAAATTTAAGAAATTCAACTTTGATTTCTTTAAAAACAGCTTTTTCAAGATCACACTCAATAAAATTTGTCTCATTCAGGTTTGCTCCAGAAAAAACTGAATTTTTCATGGAACAATTATTAAATATGGCCTGTTTTAAATTAGCATCGCTAAAATCACAATTATCAAAACAGGTCTCACTGAAAATACCGCCTGAAATATCAATTCCCTTACAGTCCAGACCGGCAAAATCTTCTCCATAATAAAATTCACCGGATTTAACCTGAATTGAAAGTTCTTCTCCTGTTGTTATCTCAGCCATTATTTGGGTCTCCAGTGTTCAACCAGGGTGGTATCAAGATTGGCCCAGGAAAAATCAGTATTGGATATATTGGACCTTAAAAAATCAACTGCATGAAGATTGGCACTTTTAAAGGAAGCCTCAGTCAGATTTGCTTTGGCAAGGGAGCCCTGATCAAGATTTATATATTTAAGGGTTGCTTTTGTTAAATTGGATTTTCTGAACTGAGCGTTTTTTGCCTGGGCATAATTTAAGTTGGCTCCTGAAAGGTCGGCACTGCCGAAAAAAGCATTTTCCATATTTGCGAAGGAAAAATCAGTATTCTGTATATTCATATTCTGGAAGTTGGCCTGTTTAAGGCATGCTTTTTTGAAATTAAGATTTTTTGTAACTGAGTTTTCAGGCTCAGTAGCCACAAAACAGGCACTTGAAAGATCAGTTTTATTAAACTCACAGTTTTTTAAACTGGTATTCACAAATGCGCATTTGCCCATACTACTTTCTGAAAAATCACAGTTTTCAATACTGCATTTCATAAATGCAGAGGTGTTTATCTCGGTTTGTATAAATTTAGCGCCTGAAATCTTTATCTCAAGAAAAATTATCTCTGGCATATGCGCCTGGCTGAAATTTGCCTCATTGATTACGATCTCAAGAGATTCTATATCTTCAAGTCTGGCTTTTGTGAAATCTGATTTTGTGAAATCACCTTTGGAAAGTTTTGCTGATTTAAAATTTGCTTCTATAAAATTGGTACCATGGGCGTGAACCCCTCCCACATTTGCTTCTTCAAGGGTTGCGCCGGTAAAGTCCGCATTGTCAAGAATTGCCCTGGCCATGATGGCACCTGAAAGGTTGGCGCCTTTCAGGCTGGCTCCGGTAAAATTAACCTGTTCAAGAAAAGCTCCGGAAAGATCAATCCCGTCAAGATTCTCTCCCGTAAGATCGATACATGCCCAGTCACCATTAGAGACATTCTCTTTATTTGCTATAGTTCTAAGAAAACGTTTTTTTATCTCTTCTAAGGATTCTTTGTGTGGAGAAAGTCCTTCACCCATAAAATGGGCAGCCATTATATAGGTTCCTTTGAAATCTTTTTCAGATTCTATTAATCCTTCATCAAGTTGTTTTTCAGTGGTTTCCATTGTCTTTTGTATTTGTTGTCGCAAATCCTCAATCTGCTGTTCCATCTCTTTTGTTTTTTCATCTTCAATACCCATGGCTTTCATGGATTGTACATGCTGCATGGCTTCCATCATTTGCGGATGGATCTGATCTGTCTGTGACTTTATTTTTTCCATGTCAATCTGGTCTTTGATTTCTTTGCGGTTAACCCGTGGAAGAGGGGCTTTTTTTTCAGAAACTCCATCTATCTCCATTTCATCCAATGCCTTTAAACTCTCTTTAATCTTTTTTTGGGAATCTTCCAGGGATTTGATCTGTTCAGCTCCTGAATCTGCACCATCCATTGTTGCTTTTGCTTCTTCAATCTGCGTGTCAATGGTTTTTACCTGCTCTTTTAGTTGCTCTTTTGCTTTATCAATCTCCTTTTTTGCAATATCCTTGGCCTCTTTTTCTTTTTTACCGGCAAATTCATCAACAGCATCCATAATTTCATCAATCTTATCAAATGAGAATTCTTTCATATCTAGTTTTTTGGGATCTCCTGCCGTAATACCCGGTAATATCGACTCTAGTTTGTTGTTGAATTTTTCCAGATCAAGGTCAGGTTCTGCATCTTGCTTTTGCTGCATCATTTTTCTGATATCAAGTCCACCTTTTTTGCCAGGCATATCCGCTTTGGCTTCATCGGAGATATGTTCCAAGGCTTCATCGGGAAAATCAATATTCTCAGTGTTCTTTTCAGCCTGTACAATTGCTTCTTCCATTTTTTCATCAGCCATCTGCTGTATGGCTTCCGCTTTTGCATCAATGTTTTTTCCAAATTCACTCTCTTCATCACCACTTAAAGCAGTACCCATTAAAAGTTCCATGGCGCATTTATGGTTTTCAGGTATCAAATCCTGGGTGTTAAGATTTGTCAGCAGCTCATCATTGCTGTTTTTTCGTTTTTCAAAAGCGGCTTTATAATATTCAATGGGGCGGGGTTGCTGTGATTTGTCTTCGTAAGCACAAAGAACATCGCTTATGGTTTCTGCCTCATCATCTTCTACCTCGGTCACACCACGAAAAATAAGAATCACAAGGAGTTTTTCCGGGAAAAACCAGATCGTATCAAGGTTTAAGGGAAGTTCTCCAAATACTTCTTTTCCCTCTTTATTCCGGTTAATAAAACACCTGGCATACAGTCCTGGCAACTTACCTTCTATTGAAGGCCTTTCAGGGTGCATATTGTACAGGCCAAAGCTTTCATCGCCTTTATAGTAATTTTTTATCCATTGGTTGGAAGGTGCACACAAGAAGTATTTCCAGTTATGATCGTCAGGATATCCAGGGAAGAACTTCATCTTATAATCTGAATCATAGGTGCCCTGATATTGCATTCGCTGAGGCAGCATGGGATATAGCGGGCCAAATCCAGCAGGTTCTGGTTTGTCACGCTTTGATGCTACAAGATGTTTCGGGTCTTCAATGCAGGGCAGCAGTCCATCGTCAAATCCCATCCCGTCCGGGTTTTTCTCATAGCCATCTCCACCAAAGGCCTTTGAATATTCAATGGGCATTGAGGTTATCTTTCCAGGTTGTGATGGAAATCCCGCTTTCCACGTTCTATCCCCGAAGGCATACAGGCGCTTTTCATTTTTATCCAGCCGGACTTTAACCTCCCCGCCTGTAACAGGATGGTCCCCTTGAGCATAAAAGCTTGCTGAAACTATAAATTCACCATTGGGTTTTGGCATTCCCATGTCTGGTAAGAGACTCTCACCCATGCCCTCAAACACATCTTTAAGATAATAAAGATCCAGCAGTTCCTCACCCGTCTCAAGGTTTATTCCAAGTGTTGAAGATGCTGTAAAATAAAATTTTCTATTCTGTTCCAGCACTTGCTGGTTGAAACTGATTTGCATCGGTCTTATTATTTTCATAATTTTATTATATTCGCACTATGGTTTCCATTGCCAAGTTAACTTCACATTGTCTTATGGAGGCTGAATTTTTATCAATCCGGGTCATCAAAGAAGCCAGTCGTATCTCTTGTGCTTCGGCAATCGCAGACTCTTTTTTGGCTTTTACACCGGCTTCTGTTCGTGCTGTAATACCGATCCCATCAAATTTGAGACCATTATGTTTAAGTTTAAAGGTTCCTCCAATCCGGTAGTCAAGTTCCAGTCCCATTCCTGCTCCACCTTTCATAGTGAAATCAAGGCTATCAGTATAGCTAAATGAAGCAGAATAGGACCGTTTATAACTTACCGAGAGAGAGGCAGCAACTGAAACGCTTAGATCAAGTTTCGGACCAACTGATATTGCTAAGGATGCGCTTGCAGCAAAACCCATAGTAAGACTTGTTTTAGCATCAAAATTAAGGCTGGTTGTGGCAGTAGCGCCAAAATTTATACTTGCACTGGCTTTGGCAGCATAGTTGATGGAGTGGTCTGTTTTTTCCTCCCAGTTTGTTTTTTTAGTCAATTTGGATTGTTTGTCTGGAGACGATTTTGAATAACTGTCCAGCATTTGTTTGCCTGTAATGGAACTCCATTTTTTTTCCCATGTTTCCCCGCCGCCTGATCGCATATAATAGGTTTTATTCATATCTCCTTTTTTTATACCGTGGGCAGCATTATCTTTGGAGTGTTTAACCCATTTTTCTTCTATAACCCTTTGACCAATTTTTATATCGTGAACACAGCCCTTTGTTATGCTAATGGCATTCCCATCCCGGTAATCATAGGAATCTCCAAATTTTTTTTCAACCCAGATGTTTTTCCATCCCTGAGAATTATTCCCTGAGCTTTCATGTTTTTTCTTCCATGTCTCCCATAATTCGTTTTTTGATTTTGCTCGGTCATTAGACCTTTTATCTCCCACTTTTTTCCAGTTATCACCATGGGTCTTGCCTTCATTCCAGGCTGGGCCGCCTTTTTTAAGCATGTCAAAAGGAAGATCATCGCTGTTTAGTTTTGCCGCCTGATCTACATGGTTTTCAATATAGGCGTTCCCCAGGTTGTAAACCCAGTATCCCCCGAAATCGTAATAATTGCCTTCCTGCATGTTGAATGTATCCCGGTGGGAACCACGGACATGGCCCCGGATATAATGGGGCATCCATTTTTTCCAATCTTTTTTGGTTTTTTTTATCCATTTCTCCCATTTTGCTTCGCAATGTCTGTCCCAGTCCGATTGTCTGAGGTAATCTATTAATCTTTTGCTGGTATCATCGTCTACAACATCCCATTGACTCACGTACCAGGGATGGTTGATGGGGCGGCTGGGGGTATGGTTGATATACACAATCTTTTCATATCCTTTTGCCGTGGGGTGCTTTTTTTTAACCCAATAGTTCCAATAGTCTTCCCATGCTTCTTCAACGTTTTTATACAGATCTGGTAATTCATAATAGTCATAGTCATCAGCAGTGCCATCAGTAAAACACCAGATTTTAGGAGTATTATTGAAAAAAATGGTAAAGGTATCAGGATGGTTAGGAACAGGCGCAATGACAAATTCTTCCAGATTATTCGGTGCACCCTTAGAATACTTCGGCAAAGTTGCTTTTTCATCATAACCATAAACATTGGATGGCGAAAAATTCTGTATTATTTTAAGTAAATTTTCCGTTTTTAAATTAGCAGAATTAGTATCAATTTTTTTACCCAGAGGAACGTCACCATCATCCTTATCCTCATATTTGTCATGGCCTGTTTCCTCGGAGGGGCCAAGTTCTCTTCGTTTATACTTTCCTCCTGCATAATTTTCGATTTCACGAGGAGAATGTATGGTAATGGATTCTTTGCCATTCGTGTCATTAAATTGAATATAGTTATTGGTATCGGAGTTACCCCGGGCCTTTGCATCACCGGCACCGGCAGAATTGTCATCAGGGTTCCGGCCCGTAACGATTGCAGATACTGCTTGATTAGCGTCGGTTACGGGGCTGGATGTTTCAGGATTGGGAACGGCCCCTGCAATTACGGGTCGGTCTGGATTTCCGTCTATAAATGTCAGCAAAACTTCCGTGCCTTTGTGCAGGGGAAAATGCATTCCCTGGTTCTGGCCTGCTGACGGCTGCATCATGCGGAAAAAGGCTGAAGCCTTGCCGCCGAATCGACCGCTTCTGTCAAAGGGAAGAATAACTTTGTATCTTCCATGCTCATCCAGTTCAGCATGCTCTCCACTGCCGCTGGCATCTACTTTTGCATTTATGGTTCCTGATATTTTGGGTTTTTTGCTTAGATGTTCGGGCCGAAATTGTTCATCTGAGTAAACAGCTGAAAAGGTGTTGGAATAAAACATCTCCTCATCTCTGGATTCAATAGCATCGCTTATTCCGGAAATCAGATATCCTGTCTGGTGTCCTTCATGGGTAATATCTGTCACCAGGTATTTCCTGTTGTACATGTCCCTATAGTGTTCATTGAGATCAAATGTATATCCCGGCACCATAAAGGGGACTGAACTTTCTCCCTGGAAAATTGATTTTCTGCACAAAAGCGCTTCTGCCCTTATTTTAGCCAGCCTGTTCCCTTCATTAACAGAATCAAAATTCACCCCGTAAATATAGTTTTCACCCCTGCCGTTTTCATCTACATCTGCTATCCCCTCCATGGCCTGGGATGGTTTAAGATAATTGTAATCTTTTAAATAAACCCTTTGGGGAAGCAGGTTATGCTTACATATAAACGATTGTATCACTTCCTTTGTATGAAGTGCAGCAAGTCCTGACTGTGGGTCATAAATAAGATCTTTACCCAGTAACAGATCTTTATGTTCCATTTTAGTGTCCGTAAAAACGACTTTTTCACCATTTGGAGTCTGCTCGAAAAAGTAGTAGAGTCCTTCTCTTTCAGCCCATCTTGAAACAAAATTAAAATGGGACTCATCATATTGGCAGATATATTCAAGTTTGTTGTAAATATTATTGGGATTAAGATTGAAGGCAAAGTCATATATGGGTTTAAGACCTCCATCTTTTAAAGCGTCTTCCATTATTTCAGGAATTGACAAGTCTAAAAATACCTGGTTGTGGTGGGTTAAAGAAAGCCACCAGAGTTTTGGTGCAAGAACAGCCTTGAAAAAAAGATAGTCATTAAATTCCTGGGTTTCTTCAAACTGGATAAGAATACCATTGAACTCCACATTATCCTCTTCATCCCTGTGGATGGTAAAGACTGCAGGGTTCTGTAAAACAAGCAAAGGGTCAATATCCTTTTTTTCCGAAACCAGCAATACCTCAAACTCATAGGGTTTGGAAATAGCTTCAAAACCTTTAAAACTGACCACTGTAAAAGTTTCTTTATCCATTGCAGTGGAAATAAAAGAATACTTCATTTTAGTTAATAAGGACATTTTTCCACCCCATTTAAGTTATGATTCCTGTAGTGAATTTTAATGGCAGAGATGGTATCGGCCATGCCAAAGCATATAAATTCACACAAGAGTTAATAAATGAAAATCAGCCGCATCTTCCTCATCCGGCATTTGGCCGAACAGGATATTGCCTGGAATATCTGTAAATCTTACATAATAGGATTGATTTTCATCAATGGTATTTTTTACGGCCCAGGCTGTGTAGTCATCTGTGCCTGATTTCAGTTTGAGCCCCTGCATCTGATACTCCAGAATCGTTTTTAAGGGAATGGAATCTTTTGGCCCCACACCATGGGCATTTGCCTCAGATGTCAGACCGCCTGCCAGCACACCATCCCATGTTGCCCCCTTTGCAGGGCCTAATTCAAACCAGATGCCATAGCCCTGGTTGGCATGGATATTGAGCCTGTATTCAGTGGGGATTTTTTTAACAGGTGTGTTTGCCTTTGCTGTCATCTTGGCACCCAAAGATTTATTATCAGATTTGATAATGTCACATCCCCTGAATGGAGTTGGCAGATTTTCTATTTTCAAGGATTCATCCGGGCAGACAAATAGTATAGGAAACCCGATTCCCTTTATATGCTGTAATGAAAGGCAAAGAAGTGAAAGTCCATATCTTATAGACTCAGCTTCTAGGTCTTTTTGTGTACAGGATATAACCCAAAGGGCGGTATCTTTGGCAAGAAGATTCTCCAATGGCGCCTGCCATGCCATTTTTTGCAGGTCATCCACCCAGAAATGCCCGTCAGGCGCAAGTCCGTATTTTTTAGCAAGGTTTAGCAGGCCTGTAATCTGCTTTTTATCCTTGGACATTGATGTAATCCATACTTTTTTTTGCATCAATAACTCCTTTTGTATATCTTTTCGGCTCTAAAAATTATTCAGTGAATGCTATTGTAAATTCGTCATTTTCATCCAGGTCAAGAAGGATTTCAGAAGGCATGTCACCTGAACTCATCTTTGATAAAAGTTCTCTTGAAATCCTTGGGAAAATGTTGGCATTTAAGATGTAATCAATGTTCCTGGCTCCTGTTTCAACTTCAGTACATCTTGCGGTTATCTGTTCCATAACCTTGTCGGAATAAGTAAATACAATTTTATTATTATCCAGCAGGGTTTTTTTAACTGTATTCAATTTCAATTTAACAATAAGGGCCATTGCATCCGGTCTCAGGCTTATAAATGGAAGTATATTCATCCTTGCAAGAAGTGCAGGCTTAAAATATTCTGATAACATCGGTCTTATGGCAGCTGTTACCGCGTCAATTGAAATTTCTTCTTCATCTGCAGTCATTTCCTGGATAATATCCGTTGCAAGATTACTGGTAAGAATGATGACGGTATTTTTAAAATTAATCTCCTTGCCTTCCCCATCTGTGAGGACACCTTTATCAAAAACCTGGTAAAATAGATTGGATATATCCGGGTGGGCTTTTTCCACTTCATCCAGAAGAACAACAGAATAGGGTTTTTGCCTGACGGCTTCTGTTAACATGCCGCCTTCCCCATATCCGACATAACCCGGTGGAGAGCCTATGAGACGGCTTACCGTATGGCTTTCCTGAAATTCACTCATATTAATGGTCACACTGTTTTTCTCACTGCCAAAAAGAATCTCTGCTATGGCAAGGCCGGTTTCAGTTTTTCCCACACCACTGGGACCTGCCAGGAGAAATACCCCAATGGGCTGATTTGGATTTTTTATTCCTGATTTGGAAGCTCTTATCACTTCTGAAATCGCAGCAAGTGCATGATCCTGGCCCTTAACACGATTATTTAACAGAAATTCCAGGTTGAGAATACTTTCTGCCTCATCCTGTACCATTTTTCCCAAAGGAACTCCTGTCCAGTCAGAAACAACCTGTGCAATAACATCCGGGTTTACTTCAAGCTGCATCAAAGGGTTATCCCCCTGAATTTGGTTCAGGTTTTTATCTGCATCATTCAATCGAGCTTTAAGATCTTCCACTGTTTCAAGGTCATTTTTATCGGAATCCTGCAATGTTTTTCTCAAAGCAAGCACGATCTCGGCCGACTCTTTTTCTTTTTCCCAGCTTCTTCTGATTTCAGTTGCACTGGATTCCATCTCTGCAATAGAGTTTACGATTGAATCATACTCATCAGGGTCAATTTCCATATTATTGTCCCGGTCGCGTTCCATGGCGGATTTGGTTCTCTCAAAAGCCTGTATTGATCTCTCTTTGTCCTCAAGACTGGGCGGTTTTGTGGATAAGTTAATTTTAACCCTGGCACATCCCGTGTCCAGAAGATCAATTGCCTTGTCCGGAAGGAATCTTCCTGTAATATAGCGATCGGAAAATTCAGCAGCTGCTTTTACAGCTCCTTCTGTTATAATGACTTTATGGGCATCTTCATATCCCGGCTTCAATCCCCTTAAGATCAGTTCCGTATCTTCTACACTTGGTTCTTCAAGTTTTATGGGCTGAAATCTTCTTGCCAGTGCCGGATCTTTTTCAAAATATTTTTTATATTCACCCCAGGTGGTTGCAGCAACAGTTCGAAGCTCGCCTCTTGCCAGAGCAGGTTTTAAAAGATTTGCAGCATCTCCTCCTCCTGCACTTCCACCGGCCCCTATAAGGGTATGGGCTTCGTCAATAAATAAAATAATAGGGGTTTCAGAGGATTTTATTTCATTGATCACTCCTTTGAGCCTGTTTTCAAACTCACCTTTCATGCCTGCTCCAGCCTCCAGAAGTCCCATATCAAGTTCAAGCAGGGTTACATTTTTCAGTACATCAGGAATATCATCCTCAACAATTCTCAGGGCAAGCCCTTCAACCACAGCTGTTTTTCCAACACCGGGCTCTCCAACACAAATTGGGTTATTTTTTCTCCGCCTTGCCAATACATCAATCATCTGACGAATCTCTTCATCCCTTCCAAAAACAGGATCGATTCCTCCCTGTTCTGCTTTTTCAGTAAAATTATTGCAAAAGCGGGCAATAAAACTTTCATCTCCCCTGGAAGGAGAAGCAGCAGGCCCTGATGCAATTTTCTCTTGTGTGGACAGGGTTTCAGCCGAACCTTTGGTAATGCCCCAGAATTGTTCCAGCAAAGTGTCCTTGTTTATTTTTTTTAAAATATCTGCATAGTTTCCTGATATATAGGAGTGAGGTCTGGCTAAAAGTGCGAGTAAAATGGCACCAGACCTGATTTTTCTTTCTTCAAGTTCTATGGATGCAATCATCCAGCCATCCTGGAAAAGATCAAGAAGCCTTGGTGAAAAAACAGGTTTACCGGAATTTCCTGTTTTAAATTCCTCTAATGCGATTTCAATTTTTTTCTGTACAGCGCCTGTTTCAATTTCAAATTGCTGAAATATCATTGAAAGATCAGATCTGGCATCCTCAAGCAGCTTGAGAATAAAATGTTCAACAGACACTTCATAATGTGTTCTGGAAACGCATAATCCAGCACCGGTATGCAAGGTGTTGGTACAAAAATCGTTTAAATGGAGCAATAAAGATTTTGTATCGACATTTACCATTGTTACCCTCCCTTAATCATATGATTTTTTTATATCGCTGAAAATATCGGTTCTACTTTGTGAGGCACGTTGTTTTCAGAAGCAAGCCATGTATTCCATCCTAAATTAGACCATTTTTTATTACCAGGCTGTGTTGTTTCAATGTTTTTACCTTCAAGCTCAATGGCCAGTTCCCAATCAAGGGGCTGATTCACATAAAAATCCACCATTTGTTTTAATTCCAGGAACAGCTTTTGATCCGGAAGAAACATATGAAGGATATCAGCATTGGCATCTGTGATCATAATTTGAAACTTTCCCATGATATCATTTATCACAACCCCTATGACAGAATCTTGTCCCAGTGCGCAGGATGATATGCCTAACAAAGAATGTTGATCATCCGGAATAGATACTTTTCTTAAAATACACTGGTTAATCCGGATTTGATTTTTTAGATTAAAACAGTCTTCAATGATTGATATAAGTCCCTCTGCAGACCTGGGAAATTGAATGGTCAGTCCTGCATATCTGAAATATTTTTCAGTATTGTATATCTGATCCCTTAACTGTTTGTTTTCAAGACCAAGCAGGCAGTAAATCATATTGATGACGGCTTCATCATTTTCTTCACATATTTTATAAAATAGTCTGTATTTACCCCATATTTTAAAAAATAAGGGATAAATTGAATAATTTATAATATCAATAAAGTCACGCTTTATTGATTGTTCATTGTTCAATTCTTCAATAAGATCTTCTGTGTAAAAAGTCGGGAGAGGAGAGGAAGTTCCATACAGGCCAAGGAAAGTGGCTGTAATCAGATATTGCAGCGGTTCATCTTTGAGTTTTTCTATTTTTGTAATGTCAGTTCCTGGAAATCTTAAGGAGAGTTCCGGTCTGATTCTGATCTGATTTTCTAAAAAATCATTTCTGCTGAAATCATTTTTCCCGTTTAAAGAAACATGATGCAATAAAAGTCGGACTGACTGCGCAAAGGAAAAAGAAGAACTCTTTGCAATCAGTTTTTCTATTATTTCAAACTTATGTTCCCGATCCTCGGCTGCCATGAAAAAGATTCTCCGGAAATGCTTTCATTAATAATCAATCTCGTATAATTGTTAATACCGCTGTATCGGCTGAAAAATTCATCAATTACTGCTCCAAATAGCACAACATCTCCTTTGGATGCAAAGGCATCCTTGCTCAGGGAAATGGTGATTTTTTCCCCCCTGACAACCATTCCCCGGATCAGCCGGTCCTCCTTCTCAATCTTAAAATCTAAAATGCCCTGTATCCGTTTAAGATTTGCAGCAACCATTCCCTTGTCCCGGCTGTTCTGTGAAATATACAATTGAAGGATTTTTTTAAAACTTGGCGCATCTTTCAGGGAAAGCAGATTTAAAGACATATGTGACAGCAGCCGCCAGAGCACATCACCTTCCAGGGGGGGCTCAACATTTGTTGTCGGGGCTGTAATATTAGCAAAATTCAGTAGTTCAGGTGAATTAAAGGTGTGTTCACAGATATCACCCGGCATGAGTTGTTCAGGTTGCGAACCATTTGTACAGGTCAGATCCACGGTTAAAGTTTCCTGTTTGTATTCAGTTTTCTGTCTCGCATAGGTCAGGTTCAGGTAAACTTCATAAGCGTCGGTAATAGGAGAAAGCTGCCGGATTGCCTTAAAAAAGGACTGATCCTGGGTATCAAAGGAAAAATGATCCATGGGCCGGTACTCAATCGGCTTGACACTTCCCTGGGTAAACCCTGCGACTTTGTCCACACTGTATATCTGGTATTCTGTCCCGGTCCTGGATGATGGCCGGACCCTGATTTTTTCTTTTGTGTGATCCATCACAACGGGTTCAGCCTCAAAGGGGAAAATATTAATTACGGGAACGGAAAATAAAGAAAAATTATCCGATGACACGTTTGGAAGATCAAAGGACGGCTCCTTGAATTCAAATACAATGTCAAACTGATTTCCATCGGGTTTATTCTTCCATTTCTTTAAACCGGATAATTCAAAAAATAAAAATTTCTGGGGAAAAATAAAATATTCCTGTAAAAGGGAGAATCCGGAAAAAGATTGAGCTGGATAAGAAAAAAGAGAATTGGCTTTTTCAAAACCAAGGGAGTTAAAATCATTTTCAGACAGAATATAAGCTTCCTGATTGTTAGGGGTAGTAATTTTAATTTTGGAAACAAATTGTGTGAAACAGGCAAAGATATCAGATGTTTTTGCATAAGATCCGGAAAGAAAAAAGGACAATTTGTCTGGATTCCATTGTGCCAGTGAGATTCCTGCAAGTTGAAAGGAAAGGGACATTTTATATTCCTTTTCCCTGTCCAGGCTTTTTGCGGACACTATTCTCAGAGGATGAACATCAAGATCAAAACATGTCTTAAACATGCATTCTATGCCATTTTTCCCCTTTGAGGCCAAATAGGTTCCCACAGGCACCTTGATTGTTTCAATGAGTGATGGTTTGGGTGTAAACGATATAATCGAAGTGCAGGGAATAGGCTTTAGATAATGGGGATAAACAATATCCATTAACCCGTGGATAATTTCAGGGAATTCGTCATCAATTTTATGCTGAAGATGACCCGTTAAAAATGCGGTTCCTTCCAGAAGTCTCTCAACATCCGGATCCACGGACTCACTGGCCAGCATGGGAGCCGCAGCCGGGTGTGCCTGAGAAAATTCTTTGGCAAGTTTCTTTAATTTGTGCAGTTCTTGTTGATAATATTTATTAAACAATTCTGTTTCCCTGCCTATTTATACGTATCTTGCCCCCTGGCTTGACAGATGTTTCAAAAAATATCGGAACATTTTCCTGTCTTGCAAGAACCCCTGTAAGGCTTAAATGAATCGTTAGAATATCTTTCTTATCAGATTCAATTTTTACTTTTATTTTTGATAATCGCTTCTCGTATTTTTTTACAACCGACAGGACTGCTTTTTCAATACTCTTCATGGTTTCCGATAAACCACCACCAGTAAAAACAGTCATGTCCGGCATGCCGTAATCATCGGCAATCCGAACACTTCCCATATTTGTATTCAATAATTTTCTCAAATGGGTCATGATTGAACGCATTTCGACTTCAACGGGGTTTTCCTGAATCTCTTCCTCTCGGGTTGATTCAAGGACTTCAATGCGTTCAAGCAGTGTGAGTTCATACATGCAATTATACCTTATTTGCTGAGTAACCCGTACAGGCGCTTATGCTGAATACTCTATACGCCCGTCCAAACCAAACTATAGCTGTTCGATATATCAAGACTTCATTTCGATAGCCAATTCAAACGCCTTAATTTGGCAGCGTACGATTCCCCTCTAAAGTCTCACAGTTTATCTGTCTTAAAAGTTGAATTTCTTAAATAGTGCCCGACCGAAAACCGCCAATTTTTGAGCATTGGCTCCTCTTTGAGCCCTGATTACTGTGTTGGGCTCAAGAAAAATTTTCAGGTTTTCGGTCAGACACTATTTAAAAATCTGAATATTTTTATTAAGCTGGTTTTAAAAAGTCATCTTCGGATTCTTTGCTGGCGACTTCATGCCTCCAGGAAATCTTTGAATACGTAAATTTTACAGATTCCATATCTTTATAAGGTTCATTACCTTCAACAAAATTCAGAGGATTGTACTCCTGCATCTCAACAATAACGGCATCGAACAGTTTTATGGTATAATAATGTTCCTCTTTGCCTTCAGCATTGATACGATAGAATTTGTGCTCGGTATCAACATGTTCACCCGTGCAGCATGCCTGGAATAAAAGCGGTGAACTTGGGTCCTTATGTTTGACGATCTCAAAAGGCCTATGAACACGTTGCCCGGTTGGCAGCCCTGACTGAGGGTTTATAGGTATGTCCACTTTGTGATCAATGCTGTAAACTACAATCAGATCTACTTTTCCATCTACTTCACAATCGCCTTTTAATTCACCTTGGGTTTTCCCAGTTACTTTTAAATAAGATGTCATTGCCATGGTTCTATTCTCCTTTGATTAAAAGTTATGCTTTATCCAGTTTTCCAACAAGTGATAATTCAAAAGATGCTCCCATATATTTAAAATGGGGTTGAAGTTTCAGTGAACACCTGTACCATCCGGGTTCTCCCTCAACATCTGACACTACTATCTCTGCCTTTTTTAACGGCCGTCTGCTTCTTACACCAGGCCCTGGTGTTTCCTGGTCAGAAACATATTGCCGGATCCAGCTATTTAACTCACTTTCAAGCTCCCCTCTGGCTTTCCAGGTACCAATGTTTTCTCGTTGAATCACTTTCATATAATGTGCCAGCCTGCCCACAACAAAATTATAAGGAAGCTGGGTTCCCAGTTTGTAATTGAGTTCGGCTGCTTTTCCTTCTGCAGAATTGCCGAAATTCTTTGGTTTCTGTACCGAATTTCCTGAAAAGAAAGCAGCATTATCACTTCCTTTTCTCATGGTAAGGCCGATAAATCCTTCTTCGGCCAGCTCAAACTCTTTTCTTTCCGAGAGCATGACTTCTGTGGGTATCTTTGTTTCAATTCCTCCCATAGATTCATATTGATAAAGAGGAAGATCTTCAACAGCACCACCTCCCTGGGGGCCTATAATATTGGCGCACCAGCGGTATTTTGCAAAGCTTTCCGTCATTCTGGATGCAAAAGTGAATGCAGCATTGCCCCAGAGAAAATCGTTGTTGCCTGCTGTAACATCTTCTTCAAAATCAAAACTTTTGGCAGGAACAGTGTCCTGGCCATAGGGAAGACGTAAGAGAAAATGGGGTACGGTAAGCCCGATGTTTCTTGAATCTTCTGATTCTCGAAAAGACTGCCACTTGGCGTATTGAGGGCCTTCAAATATGGAGTTGAGATCTTTTAGGTTTGGAAATCCTTCAAAACTGTCAAGGCCGAAAAATTGGGAGCCTGCAGCAGAAATAAACGGTGCATGGGACATGGTTGATACGCTTGCAATGTCCTGGAGCAGGGCAATATCCTGGGGGCCGGGACCAAATTCATAATTTCCCACCATCAAACCATAGGGCTGTCCACCAAACTGGCCATATTCAGCAGTATAGGCAGTCTGGTAAAGGCCTGATTTTGTAATTTCAGGGGCATCCTCAAAATCATCCAATAGGTCCTGCTTAGATGCATTTAAAATTTCAATTTTGGTGTTCTCCCTGAAGTCCGTATGATCCACCAGATATTTAAGGGAGCGCCAGGAGGATTCAACTTTTTGAAAATCCTTGTTGTGAAGGATGGAATTCATCTGAAGGCTCAACTTTGAATCAATGCTGGAAATCATTTCATCAATCAGGTCTTTGCTTATTTTTATGCCTGCACGTTCTGGTTTGAGAAGCTCGTCAAGAAACGCCTGCACACCCTGTTTTGTGGTGTCATAACCTTCCTGATCCGGTTTCAGGCGTGTTGCCTGAACAATTTCATCCAGAAGCGAGAGCTCCTCCGTGGTGGACACTTCTTCTTGTCCTTTTGCTTTTTTTTCTTGTTCTGCCATTATTGAATCTCCTTTATTCGTCAACACCTAATTCTTTTAGAATTCTTTCTTTTGCACCGTCATCCTTAACCAGGTCATTCAGTTTTTTCTTGAATTCAGGAACATTTCCCAGCGGGCCTTTAACGGCTTTAAGTGCATTTCTCAATTCCACCAGTTTTTTTAATTCAGGAACTTGATCAACAATGGCATCAGGATCGAAATCCTTAAGGCTGTTAAAATTCAGTTTAACGGCCATCTGTTCATCCGGTTCCTCAGAAAGTTTGTTATCGACCACCGCATCCAGTGAAATATTGTAGGAATCCAGAACATCGTTAAAATTATCCTTATCAATATTTATTGCTTTCCTGTCTTCGATTGGTGTTTCATCCTCTGCCGAGGTAAAATCTCCCATAATCAGAACTTTCAAAGGAAGTTCCACTTCTTCCTTTGCATCTCCTGTGGCGGGTGTATAAACTATATTAACCCTCTCCTTTGGTGCAACTGACGATTCTTTACCCATAGATTACCTCCTTTACTGGTTTATATAAATCAAACAATTTGTAATGCCTTTACAGGGTCAAGCATGGAAATTCTTTTAATGATTGTTTCAATCAATTGCTCCTGCTTGCCTTTTTTTTGGAGCCTGAGACCTGTTAAAACCACAGATAATGCTTTAATGGCATTGTCGGGTTCCCAAGTTTCCAGATTAAATTTATTAATATTTTCTAAAATATCATCAATATATGATGATGCGATTTTCAGTTGTTTTGAATTGATTAATAGCTTGCACAGAGCTGTTTTCCACAAAAAACGTTCCCTTTCTGATGTGGCTTTTGACAGATGATCCTGAAAAAGCATGAGGGCTTTGTCCAGTTGTTTTTCTTTTATCAGCTGCTGTGCTGCACTCATTTGCAGTGAAATGATTTGATTGATGCCGTCAGATCCTCCCGCATCATCTGTACCGGTCTTGTCCGCATCTTTTGAATTCAGTTGCTTGATCCATTCAAGGGTTGCAGCATCGGCAAATGGTGTTCCATCAGAAAATGCCAGCTTTTCAATTCCTTTCAGTGTTTGAACGAATAATGCTGTTTCAGCCTCAATTACCCGGGTAACCTCTGGATGATTCAATTGTTCCATACTCTCGGCTACATATCTGCTCAAATCCAGCCAGAAAAGAAATTGTTTTACCCTCCCTTCGCATGAATCTGCCAGAGCCTCCCAATTACCTGAATCATACAACCCTGTTATTACGGATATAATCTGACCATCCGGTGGCGGGATCATTGTTTTGCCGCCAGTTGCCGCCGGCAGTTTATCCAGGGTTGCCCATGCTGTAATTCTGCTCAGACGATAGGGTAAAGGGTTATATATATTTTCTTTTCTCAGACCGGATGTGGATTTGCCAAGAATATTTAATCCCTGTCCAAGAAGGACTGCGGCATCAGCGTTAGAATCCAGCAGTGGTTCAGCAATCACTTTTTTTGTTTCCGGCTGTTCTTTTGAAGGGACTGAATCTGGTGCCGGGATAGTTTCCTCTTTTGTTTCTGTGGCTTCTTTTTCAGAAATAGCCCCCTTGATTCTTCTTATAAGGGGAAGCAAAAGAGGGGCATCTTCCATGGATTCCCCTAAAAATTTATCAATAAAATTCACATCATCAATAAGGGTATCCCTTTTTTCTTTTTCCCAGATAACCGGATCAACAGTCAGGATGAACTCAATAGTTTTTTCCGACCACCAGTCAATGATTCCTCTTCTGCCCTTCATTCTTTTTTTGGGGGGAAACATGGTTTCCCAGTAATTTTCCAGGATCTCTTTTAAAACATGGATACCCTGACGCATACCTTCCAGGCCCTGTGTTTTAAGCAGGCCGTAATTCAGGTAGCTTACGGCCTGTAAATGTTTTGATTCTTTTTCAAGAATTTGAACGGACAACTTAATCACGGTATCCCAATTAATGCCGGTGCTGGCCGAAGGGGAGCTCAGCTTGGCAATCTCCTGTGAAAGAGATTCAAAACTCGGCTCATACTTGACATCTTTTCCTGCCGGTGCCTCTTGAGATATTGGGGTATTTCCTAAATTAATGATATCCATACGATACTCTTATTTAATTTCCTTTTTTATGGAAGCAAACTTCCTGATCCAGGGAGAATATCTGGAAGCAGAATCAGATAGGTCTTCCAATGATTTTTTAGCGTTTTGAAGACTAATAAATGCTCCCAAAATCAGGTTATATGTTTTTTGGCCGTTTAACAGGCTTTCATAAATGGCAGAACTCTTAAGCAGATTATTTTTCTCTGCAAATTGAATCATTTTTTCTTTATTGTTTCCCATCATTACATGAATGGTGTAGTGGGTTTCTTCCTGCTTGAGTATCCACTCTTTTGTGTTCAAGGATTGATTAATTGGAATTTCTTCATTGGATGATGTTTTAATCTGTTGCGCACTATCTTCATCTTGAATCTGGGACACCTGATTTTTATCGATTTTTATAACAGAATTGTCTATGGTACTTTTTATGTTTATCGTATCGTTTGTTCCCAATAAAGGAAGATCCCCTGTGAATTCATAGGAAATCGTTATGGCTGAAATATCTTTTTCCATCAAAGCTTCTCTTTGTTCAGGAAATTCGTCACTGATAAACGTTCTGGATTCATAGTTAAAATCTTTTACAAATTCAAAAAAAGTTTGATATTCCTTTAACAGGCTGAATTCAGGAAATTGTATGGTCAACAAAACCTTGCCGCAGTTTGCAGGTTCCCAATTCAATTTAATGGATTCAGGATAGTTGTTGTTTTCAAAACGGATCACAACATCCTTACATTGCATCCGTATAATACTTGCTTTGGGTTTCACCTTTGCAGATGCATTTACTTCCATGGGAAGTGTTTTCATTGACAGGGTGTACAGATCTTTCAACCTGATTTCCGGCTCCTTTTTTTTAACGGGGGCAGCTTTTTTTTCAGGTTTTTTTACGATTGGGTATTTGCCGCTTTTCCGCTTGTAATTTTTGAATATGAAATCTGGAATGACGGGGGGACGTCGATCCATAAAATTCAATACCGGTTCAATGTCATTGACCTCATATGAAACTATTATGTCCGTTACATTATTATTTGTTAAATATCCGGCATATTCAGGGAAATCAGTAACATTGAATATCTTTGTGCCATCCTGAAAGTCTGATAAAAATTTTGAAAACCCTAACCGTCCCTTATATTTTTTTTGAAGTAATGAACCGTCAAATTGTATTTCCAGAACAACATCACCGCAGGTTCCCGGCCGCCAGGTAAATTTCTGGGTCTCGGGAAAATTGTTATTTACAAGCTCTGTCTTTTCATCGGCACATTCCATAATCAGGGTATTTGAATAGGGTCTTATCTCAGCCTCATTGTTTACGCTGATGGGCAGGGTTGTGATTGAAACCACGTATTCATCCTGCTGTTCCAGGGTAAGCTGTTCTCCTTTATTCAATAATTTAAAAAATCGGTTGTTAAAAGGAAGGTTAAGCCCAAATGCAGTCTTGGATGAAAAACCGGTTTTGTTCTGACCAATAAAGGCAGATGCCTCTTCATTGATAAATTGCCAGATGACACCCGTGCTTTTATCAAACATGATGGAATAATACTTATCCGGGTCAATACTATAGGCAGCACTTAAAACAATTTCTTCCCATTTGTCCTGTAAATATTTCACACTTTGATGAATGCCGTATGCAGCAAGAAAATCAAAGGGACCCTTTATTAAATTCAGAACAACGGGGGAGGCATCATTTTGTTTTAAAAAAGAATTTAGTTTTAATAAATTATCATAGGTCAGGTTGAAAGGTTCCTGCTGCTTAGAAGGGTCAGACAATGCTTTGAAAAAATCGTCAAACATATGAAAGCCTTTTTCACTATAGGATGTTGCCGAAGCTATAGTTTTAAGGCTGTTGTTATACTCATTCCACACTTTGGCAAATTTTAATTTATATTCAAGATCAGCTGCATGATTCTTGTCAATGGACTTATAAATTTTTTCAGAGGTTTTACCAAATTTATCTGTAATTTTTTCCTTTGTAAGGGAGAGTTTGGCTATTAACGAACCCTCTTTTTTCTTAATCTCCGTCTGTGCCAGATAATTGATCTCTTTGAGTGTGACCACGGTTTTTGCCCAGGCAGGTTCAAGGTCTATCTGGGATCTCATCCATTCAAACTCATCTCCCATTTTTGCCATTAACATGAAATAAGGATTCTGATCTGTTGTCATTAATGTTCCTAAATCCGTCCAGTTATCAACCAGGGATTTCCAGTTTCTGCTGGAAGGAAATACAGATGCAAAATCAAACCATGACCGGTAAAATTCCTTTGCATACCATGCCCGAAAATCATTTTCCATTTGCAGAAAATCTTCCTGGTTGGTAAAGGCCTTTTGAATCATCTTGATGAACTGGTTTATCTCTTGTCTTCCTGCCCGGGTAAAAGCCCCTTTAACTATTGCTTTTGAACCTGATCCGATCTGATTAATTTGATATCCTTTTAAAAAATTGGAAATTTCAATATCATTCGTTAAACATATCCAGCGGCTCAAAAGCCAGTTGAAGTTATTACTATTAACAGCAATTTGTGACAGGACATTTTGAAATGCCTCAAGTTTTCTAACCAGGTAAGAATGATTATCATTCCAGGTCAGGTAGGAATAATAAATATTGACAAATTTTGAAGCAACGGCTTTTGGTAAGCCCGGTTCAAGGGAGGGAAACAGGTTGCGGATGGTTTTTTCAAATTCTTTTTTATCGGGAAAAGAATCATTCTGAATAGCGCTTTTCAGTATATTGATTCGTTGAATCGTATAAACAGCCCTTTCAACGATATCTTCATCAGATATAATTGAATTAAAGGTTTTTATTTTTTGGAAAAAAATATCATCCATTATGTCTACAAGATTTTTTCTGGCATCATTAACAAATTTTTGTTTCAAGTTTTTTTCAAGCGCAAGGCTATGATTCAGTCCCAGCCGGGGAAGGATCCAGTTATCATTGCTGGTTTGAAGTTTTTCGATTTCAAATCTCTGCCTGTCAAGAAGAAGAATTGTTTCACTTGTAGTTGACAGCAGGGATTGGTTTTTAAAAAAACTTGGATCAAAATTGTTTAGCGCCTTTACATTATTAAAATAAGAAAATGCCATAACCCCGCTCATGGCAAAGCAGAACAACATGAGTGAAAAAATACCAAGGGTGAGTGTGGTTCTCCTCCACATGATAAATTCAGTCAAAGGCGAAAAAATATTTCTGTCTTTTGGTAAAATAGCAGAGAAAAAACTTTTTAGAAAAAAGCCTTTGTTCTGATCCATGGACCCTTCATTATTATATGTGATGCCAGTGGTCTCTAAAA